>Ga0256405_10001919_pt1 | contig 52296 bp, 69 predicted proteins | sample RumenRJG_02DNA_FD_189096 | JGI IMG/M metagenome (GOLD analysis project Ga0256405, IMG submission 189096) | Bovine rumen microbial communities from Lethbridge, Alberta, Canada - RJG_02 | ecosystem: Host-associated > Mammals > Digestive system > Stomach > Rumen | place: Canada: Alberta...
ACAATCATCAACGTATTCAACTCAAAACAAAACTGACTCCGCTCGAATTGCGAAGCCAGTTCGTAGCTTAATTTAATTTGCTATAGGGGCTTTTTTGTGCTGTACGCACAATTTGGGGCGGTTCAATAATCAAGGAAGGGCTTTTCTTAATCTAATTTAATTTGATGCGTTAGCTTTTGCCTTTTGGAGTTTTTGCGATATATAGGCGTTTATCAACTTGCCTATAAATTGCCAATAACTAATTAACGCACGCGAGTGTTAATTTAGATTATAAAAGCACGCGCGTGTTTTAATCTCCGAGAAGTCCGCTATACTGATGATCGTCAACTAATACTGAGAATTTGCCGTCGTAGATATCAATGCTTATCTTCGGGCATTTTGGCTTCTCTGGCTCAGCTGGTTTCGGAGGCTCTAAGGTATAGCCGTTCTTTCCTGCCGCCTTTATAGCTGTTGGATAGTCAATATATGCATAGTCGAGATCACAGCTGCCGCTGATGCCTGCGACAAGGGCCTTTCCGACTATATCGTTTTGAGTTCCTGTGACTGAATACTGCCATATGCCATATGGCTCTTTATATGTAGTAGAGCTTGCATAGTGTGCGAGCCATACTGCATATCTTGTACGGACAGACTTGTCTATGTAATTTTCGAGGAATGATTTATAAGAGTATATGCCTACCCAGTATCCTGCGGCTTCGAGAGCTCCACAGAACGCTTTGCACATCTCAGTGACTTTACCCATGCCGAGCCGCTGAGAATTTTCCTCAATGTCAAAGTAAATAGGATATTCAAACTTTTTACCTTTGAGAACTTCAATACAAGCTGCCGCCTCATTCTTTACGTCCTCGACGGTTACTGCGTAGCTGTACCAGTATGCTCCTATCGGAATTCCGAGTCGCTTACACTCTGAATAGTTACGCTCGAACTGCTTATCTTTCTGAGAAGCGAGCCTGCCATATCCTGCTTGCAGGATTGCAAAGTCTATCTTCTCTACGTTTTTGACTGTATCCCAGTCTATAACGCCCTGATGCACTGATACATCAATACCCTTTTTCATTTCTTATCCTCCTTTTCGTCGTTGTTTACATTTTTGAGTCTCTTGAGAAGCTTAGTTATCCAGCCTGCCGCATCTGGATTGATTTCGGCATAGTTTTCAAGGATTGATATTGTCTCCATGATAACTATATATCCAAATACGAGGATAGCTGCGACTGTTCCTGTTATTTTGCCGAGCTCGTCAGCCGTGTAGTATCTTCCCAGCTCTTTTATGCCGATTTCGAGTCCACAGGCTGTAGCCATGACGATTATCTCGCCGATTTTATTTAAGCCGCCCTTGCGCATCTTTGTACTCGAGAGCGTTCCTGTGGTATATCCTTTGATTATTCCTGTTATGAAGTCCGACGCCGCCAGTCCTGTGACTATAGCGAGCATAATTAAATTCTGCATTGCATATCCTCCTTTTTTAATTGAAGCACGAGCCCTTGCAACAGCTTCTGGATGATCAGTCGCTCTCCACTGCCGAAAGACAGTTTCTTCCCTCAGCAGTCTGAGGTCTGGGCACTTGGCAGGGACATTTCTGTCCCTACCTGAACTCTTTCAAATTACCTTTTTAATGGTTTTTAATGGTTATGATATGTAATATTGATTAAGTATCTCTTATTTGTTGCACCTGTTGGCGGCTTGATAACCACGTTTCCATTTTTACCAATAGCAATATAGCATGATGTAAATGCCGAACTGTAATAGTCAGCACATTGCATTGCAACACCACGATATATACTTTTTGGGAATGCAACCCCCGTCAACACGCCTATAATTGTTTCGGCATCCTCTGTTAATGCTGTTGTAAATTCGATATATAGATGTATATTAACGATATTTCCCTGTTGCATAATATATTTAGAGTTAATATTCGGTTCTGAACCTAACGCGGTTGTATTCCATGTTATATCACCGTCAATTGGTTTAGCTATTTCTGCGTATGTGGGTAAATATTCTGTAATTTTCTGTGAAATATCCCATGCGGATTTCGAGCAGACCATAATATCAACGGTGAAATCTATCGTTGCCCCATTTCCAGCATATGTACGCAATTGGTAAGTCTTACTACTGTCAAGTGTTATGTTATAACCACTTGTTGCGTCAGTTATGCTTATATTATCTGTTCCGTCATTAAGATATAAAGAAGTTAAAGTACCCGATACTATATTTATCTTGACAACATAATTACCACTTTCAAATGATTTAAGTTTGCCGTATGTTATAGCAACATTTTGACCAGTTCCATGCACACGCACTCTGTACGTTTTACTATTATCAACATCGGCGTTCATGCTGCCTACTTCGTAAGAGTACATTTCAAGTACATTTTTAGCCCCAGAATCAACAAGCTTGACAAGCTCTGCGTTAGCCGTTGAAATATTGTTTTTATTCGTTTGGATTTGCTCCAACTCTTCCGCAGTTGCAAACTTATTTGTAGCATTTGTATCATCAACAAGGTCTGCTGAGAGTTTGTGTGAGCTGTCGATTGCATTCTGCTTGCTATTCCATGTTGACTTCTCGGTATCGCTAACAGCTCTATGTGTGCTGTCATAGTTGATATATGCTGGATTCAGCTTGTTGCTTGCTGAAAGCTCTGTCTGCAAGCCTGATACAAGGTCAGCAACACTAAACTCAATCGTGTTGCCGTTCTGCAATGTGAGAACAACTTTTTTAGTCTGACTATTGTATGAACCGTTGACAACAACACTTTCCAGAGGCAAGTCAATTGTCTGAGCCGTACCCAAATCATTGCCGTCTTGGTCTATAAGCTGCCCTGTAACAACAAAAGTCGAACTGTTAATAGTAAGCCTAAGAGCCGATGCGTATTTAGTTGTAGTAGGAAGAGCTGAAACATCAGCTGCCGATGTAGGCACTGTGATGTTGATAGTTTTATCAGTAGCCTGATTAGATGTGAAACTATCTACAGTTGTACCGTTTTTCTGAATCGTAATAGTAGCATTATTTACAGTGGCACCGCCACCGCCGCCCGAAGAAACACCTGTTTTCTTTGCCTTAAGCATTGAATACAGCTCACTCATTGCCGTCGCCTCCTGTCTGTGTCTGTTTTATCCATTCATGCACCGAGTTGAGACCATAGAACTCACCTGTGTTTATGATCCATGCAATTGAACCCATTACCATTTCAGTGCCACTTATGGCGTTATATGCTGGAATATCAGAGACAGCATCGCAGTCTATTTCGACCTGTACCAGACTTACGCCCTCTGAGCCTTTTTTGAATCCCATAAATTTAGAACTTCTGAGTTGATACATTATAATTCCTCCTTATTTATGCCCAGCTGGACCATGCCGAGCTGGTATAGTAACGTGTGACTCTTGTGCCGTCGATAGCTTCGGCGATCTGGATGGAGTCCGTCGAGCTTGTCTTATAAGCTCTCACGACTCCTGCGAGAGCTGAGCTACCTGTTATCTCGACAGCAAGCTCTCCAGTCATAGTGCCCTCAAAAAATGATGCAAGGGCTGTATTGTCAATTGAAGCTGTTGAGGCTGTAGGCGTGACGGCTGCTATGCCGTCCGCCTGCATTTTGAGAATTGCATCCAACGAAGTGAAGTTTTCGTTGTATGGTGTCTGGCTTGCTGGATCGCTGTCAGCTGGCAGCGTAAAATGATAGTTAGTTGTTGAGCTCGCCATTTTTAATCTCCTCCCATTTGTACTTTTTAACGTCTGCCCATGTATAATTCTTCATGCCGTTCCAATACTTCATGGATTTGAGCTTGACGTTTTCAATCTCGGTCTGCATATCCTTGATAGTCTGAGCTTGCTTTGCCTCGACTGAGCCATTCGGGACTATCGTCTGAGAGCATACGGGCGAGCGAATAAAGCTATTCGGAGCATTTCCGAGAGTTATCTGTATAGCTTCGCCTGTGAGCTCGTTCCTCTTGATAGAGACTATCTTCAAGTCTACATCAATGCCCATCTGCTCGAAGTAAACCGTTCCAGTGTATCCGACGTCCATGTTTTGCAGATTCAAGAAGTCCTTATACTTCGGATCGCTCTTGATATTTGCAACACTGACTTCAATTGATACCTTCGGAGTGTTTACCGTCTGCCAGTAGTTGAAGCCGTCAGCTTCAAGGCACGCCATCGGATCAGGTGTTTCGGGCGGATAGGTGAAGTGTATGCGCTTTGTCTTGTTATGGTGTATTATCCACTCTGAGCCCGTATAAGCTATGCCCCATAAATTACCAAAGTTATCCTCGCATATGAGCTCGGTTATCCATGATGAAAAGTCTATCTTGTAGGATATCTTTGTCATGTCCGTACCATAGCGTATCTGGAAGGCAGGAGCGGCAGGGAGATTCTCCTGTACCGTGTTAATAGATATATGGAAGTTATCACGGTACAGATGCCCTCCGTAGCGATTAGCGAAGCTGTTATCATCGCCATATAGTGCACCTGTGACTGTCTGATCGTGAAAGTCTCCGACGAGTTGCCCTGTGATGTCAGACGTGAGCTCAAATGTATACTCATACGGCGTTGGCTCTTGAGTAGGTATCAGCGTTTTGCTCGCCTGTATTATCTCATATTCAAACGAATTGCCCGTAGTTACCTCGAATGTAGCATCACCGATAAATGCATCGTTAAGGTCATATGTGATATGATTTGCATGAGCTTTGATGTACTGTTGATTTGCGTCACAGTATATCTCTGTCTCGTCAATTCGGAATATCTGACCATTTACCTTGATGCAATTCTGACCAATAATATACGTCCATTTTCCATACTGGTCTATAGGATGCGTGAGATTGATATCCCAGCGTCCCATATCCTCTTTGTATGATATTACCTCCGAAGGATAGAGCACAGCTACGCCGTTATGATCGAAGCCAGTCTGAGGCTCATATATATCATATACGCTTATTCTGTCCGCTCTCTCTATGGGATAGATAACAGGGGGCACATACACAGGGTAATTATAAAATGGTAAAAAAGGCACTTGCTGATTGATATATTCAGACTTTCGCCATGTCCACCCTTGAATCGGAGAAGTGATTCCATGATACTGCGCATATCTATAATCGTCATCGTCTATATAGTCAAATGCTATATCGCTGAGCCAGTCTGCACTTTTTAAATTTATTAATGTGGTGTTAACAAAATTAGCTATCACATTGTCAATAGTTATTGGATTTATTATATTAAGTGCTGCTTCAAGCTTGCTTGTATTGTTTGTATTGTTAGTTACAATTAATGATTTATCTGGTATATCGTCCCAGTCGCTTACCTCTGAGATGTCTGGATGTGGTGCAAATAAGCCGAGATTTGCCAGCACAGTGCTCTCTCCAAAGACAAACTGAATATTGATTATACTTTTAGTTGCTCGGATATAACCTACTCCATATTTGTTATAATATTTTGTACCTTGCCATGTTCCGTTTCCACCTAATTCAATTGTGCCGTACAAATAACAATTAACTAAATTAGCTATACTGTAATTTCCACCTATTGACGCAGCTGGCATACCATATCCAAATAGACAAGCAGCACTTGAGGGCGGTACACTTAAATTCCATTTATAATTTGTTTTCAACTCGCAGTTATACCACGGAGCAGCATTTTGCGTGATGTATAATGGGATTCGCGGTGTATAGTTTGTGCCGCGTAATGATAGCTTACAGTCAAAACACTGATAAAACAATTTAAATCCGCCATATACGTTAAAGTCGGTATACATATTTCTGCGCGACTGAAACCAGATATCGTTGAAATAACTACTATATACTTGATAAAACAAAAATATATAAACTGGTGCTGTACTATATACATAAATGTGATTGACTGTAAGATTAGATACTACCGATTGCTGATTAAATAATGTATAGTTACTTGATGAGCCGTATGTATCAGTAAAATTAACTACTTTTAGGATGTCTATTGTCCAGCCGTTAAAATCAATATAAAGCTTGCTTCTGCCGTCTATTCTGTTTGTTATATCTACAAGGTCAATATGCTTTGTACCTGTATCAGAATATTTGATATTAGTTGCTCCATTTGATATTGCTGTTACCATCTCAGCCCATGAGTTGACTATTGTTGGTTCTGCCATCAATACCACCTCTCAGTCATTGTGAGAGATGCTGCCTGCACATTCTGAACTGTAAAGTAATTTTTGCCAGTGTGGAGTCGTGCAAAAGGTCCTTTTGTATTCTGAGTGCAGGCGACCTTATCGCCGTTCGGCTTTGTGTAGTACGCAAGCTCTCCCTCGCAGTCAAGTGATATACTATACGTGCTTGGATAGCCTGCACTGACTATCTCCGTCGGTGTTGTTACTATCATGTCTACGCCGTTGCAGGTGACTGTTGTCGTAGCCTGCGATGCTATTATCGTGATAAGAGGATCTACAAAGGCAGTTCCTGTATTATTAACCTCGACTGTATCTCCCATGATACTCTGCGACTTTGGAGCTGTTGCATACGCAAACGGCTCGGCTCGGAAGGTGATAGGGAATTCTGCCATCATAATAGCTTTACAGTCAGGATCAAGTTCTTCAACATAGACATTTAACTGCTCTTCAGGTGACGTTGATATAACAAGAGTGCCATATCCGCGCAGTGTATCATATACTTCTTTAACTTTTGCAGGAGAAGCGTCACTCATACAAGCTTGTATAGTAAAGCTGATATTCGGATACCAGTCTTTTGTGTATGGTATCTGTCGAGGACGTCCAGGAATAGGAGTGAACTCGGTCTCAGGCAGCCATGTCGGGCGGACTATCGGCTTTGTGATGATAATTCCGAGAGTATTGCTTGATACTCCATTAAATGTGAATGAGCTCATATCAGCGCCCCTTTCCTATATTTTCTCGCTTTTCAGCTGTAGCCAGTCTCTGAGCGAGCCTGTCTACGTCGTAGTCATTGCTTACAGTTGCACTGACATAGTTATTATAGTGATTGATAATTGTATCTCCGCCTGCTCCAACAGGGGTATTTGTCGCCGTTTTGTTCAGTGGTGTAACCTTGACACCGCCGTTCATGACCTGCAAGAGTTCGGGGCCTGCTTCGGCGACGATGCCTTGCTGACCAATGTTCATAAAGGTTCCGGTTGCGTTGTTCGTAAACCACTTCTCCCTCATCGCAACCTCAACATCTCCCGGAGAGTTGATGGAATGCTTATTGATAGGATCAGACGCCCAGTACAAATCTTCGAGATATTCCTGATATCTGCTCTTGAAGTTATAACCGAAGACGTCTCCGAGTTCGTAGCCTTTTTCAATTGCCCACTGAAGCAGAGCCTGAATATCGAAGCCACTATCAAGCTGAGCCTTATACTTCTTTGTGAACTCGTCTGTAAACAGCCCGCCGACGTCTTCACCACTTGCTATTCCCCAGAGAAGGAGTTCCGATATGTTATACCCTTTGTCGAGCTGATCCTGTACTATCTTAGTGTAGTCCTCCTGGAATACGTCTCCGACGTCGAGACCTGCCTCCTTCGCCCACTTGGCAAGCTCGGTTATGTCAAAGCCGTCATCGAGCATTTTCTGCACGTTCTCGCGAAAAGTCTCATCGAAGGCTTCGTTTGCATCAAGGCCCGCGAGCCTTGCGAAGTTTACGACCTCGCCCATCTCCTGCATGATGGCGTTAGCTTCCTTCTGCCGCCAGTTCTTGGAGTAGAGCTCTATATCCGAATATATCTTTTCAAGACTTGCCTTGTACGCCTCTTTCCTTTCATCAAGGCTGCTCTTCGTATCTTCGAGGATTTCTTTGTTTGCGTTTTTCTCTGTGTAGAGGATATCCTTTACATCGTCGTATCTCTCCTCGGCAAAAGCTTTTTCTGCATCGTCAAGGCGGTGCATATAGTCGATGGTGCTGTTAAACGCCTGCAAAGCTTCCTGTCTATATTGGCTATTTTCCATAACGGCTTGCTTTGCGTCAAGATAAGCTTTCGCTGCGGCAGCAGCTTCATCCGTGCCCCACATTTCACTGTTGCTCTTGCCGAAGGCGCGGGAGTCTTTATACTGACTTAGATACTCTTCAGCGGTGATATCATCGCCTGCAAGAGCTCGGAACTGCTGTTCTGCTGTGTCCATATCAACTCTCGCAGTAACTAACTGAGCATCGAACTTTTCATATCTCGCCTGAGCTTCTGCGTTCTGCCGCATCATTGCCGAGTTCATCGCCATGTACTGATCGACAAGGGCCTGCGCCTTTTTCTTCTCGATCACTTTGTCAATCTCTGACGCAAGCGTCTTGTAGTTCTCAATCTGATTGCCGGTCATGGTGTACTCGGTGCCGAGAGCACTATTGAGCTCGCCGAGGATATACTCAGCTCGCTTCTTGTCGGCTTCCTTGACTTTTCCTGAAGCGTCTGCGAGGCTGTCCAGTTCTTTCCAGAGGTCTTCGGTGCGCTTAGACTCGTTCTCGATATCGCGGGCACGATCGTTGAAGTCGTCCTTCATTTTCTTGATCTCTTCGCGGGCAGCATCTGCGGCTTCCTGCTCCGCTCGGAACTGCTCAGCGACCTCGGCGGATATATCCGTCTCCTCTTTCTGAGCGACTACAAGAGCGCCGATTGCGACGGTAAGACCGACAATTGCTGCTGTTACTGCTACGGCGGGATTTGCAAGCATTGTTGTGTTCAGGAGCTTAGTAGCTCCCTCGGCGGTATTCATCGCTGTAGCAAGTCCCTTGACAGCTTCTGCGCCCTTGACGGCGGTACTTGCTATCTTCCAAGTAGCATATGCTGCGCCTACGCCCTTGATAAGTGGGAGCATCTCCTCAACGAACTTGATAATCTTCGGGAGATCGTCGACGCCCTTACTTACAAACTTTTCTACCTTCGGGAGTACAGCTTCTCCGAGCTGCGCGAGCTCAAGCTTGAGATTGTTTAGAGCAACCTTAGCTTTATCAGGTGCGTCCTGAGTAGCCTCATAGGTATCATTGACTACATTGCGCATATCTGTATAGCCTGCGGTAAGATCGTCGAGACTGAAACGCTGTTCTCTGATAGCCTGCGTCATAGGTGCCGCGCCCTTCTTGCCGAATAGATCAGTTGCTATCTGTAGCGCTTCTGTCTCGTCCTTGGCTCCCTTGATACGCTCCATAGTGTCACCGAGAGCGTCGGTCATCGTCTTACCCTCGGCTGTAGCCTCCTGCTGTGCCTTTTTCAAGCCTGCAAGAGCTGTCGACGTGTCTATACCGTTAGCCTCGAACTGTCCGAGGAGCTCCGCGCTCTGTCTGATGTCAAGGCCTAATTCCTTGAATGTCGCAGAGTTGCTGAGAAGCTCCGACTCTAAGCTGTTGAGGTCCTTGCCCGTGCGCTGTCCTACGTCAGTAAGTACATCAAGTACACTTGTTGTGTTCTTTGTATCCTCCTGGAAGGCTTTCATAATGCCTGCAACATTGCGGACACTGCCGGCGACCTGCGTATCGTTCACCTCAGCATACTTCAGAAAATACGCCGTCAGGCTTTCGAGCTCGTCACCTGTTGCTGCGAACCTTGTATTGATTTCACCCACAGCAGCGCCGGTATCCGACATTTCGACGGGCATAGATGTGAATACTTTATCTGCCGTCCGCTGCATTTCTTCAAGCTGTGCATCTGTTGCGCCTGTCTTTTTTATTATCGTGTCGTAGCCTTCATCGATTTCTTCCCATGCTTCCTTTGCAGACTTCATGAGCTTTTCAAAGCCGTCGGCAGCAAGCTGAGCAACAGCGCCTTTGAGTACCGTGAAGCCCTCAGAAGAGCTTTCGGCAGTGTTGCCCATTTTGTCAAGATCACCTGAAGTTTTTTCAGCTTCACCGCCAAGCTCATTTATATGCTTCTCGGTATCTGTGACCTGTTCTCCAAGCTTCTCAGTGTCAGCTCTCGCTCTTTCCAGCTCACGCTCGAAAGCACGATACTGTTCCTCGCCAATATCACCTTTTTCGAACTGCCTTGTTACCTGCTCCTGAGCATCTTCAAGGAGTTTTAGCTTTTCCTTTGAACTTTCGAGAGTTTTGTTGAGGAGCTCCTGTTTCTGCTGCCAGAGTACGGCAGAGTCAGGAGCCTCCTTGAGGGCTCGATTGACTTCGGACATCTCGGCTTTCGCTTTTCGTCCGCCGCTCTCGACGTTCGCGAGGGCTTTTTCCAGCTTGACGGTATCGCCCTCATACTGTATTGTGATACCCTTGATTTTCTTACTCGCCATTCTTTCGCCTCCTTACAATGGCTGAACTGCTACCAAGCTTCTCGCGGTCAGGCTCTGTTGCTGATATAGCCTTCGCGTGCTCTAACTGGTCAATACCCTCAGCAGTACGGCTATAGTTCCATATAATCGCATCACGATACAGCTTCCAGAAATCTGTGATAGGCAGGCTCCATACTTCAATAAAACTCATGCGTGCATACTCGGCGACTGCCTTAATATGTGTCGTGGTGCAATCATACGGAAGTACAGTCTGTGCAGTTGACTGCACAGGCGGGGCTTTGTATTCAGGCGTTTCTTTGAGCTGAGCGAGCCATGCTCCGAGCCTGACTTCGAGCACAATTATATCCAGTGCTGAGAGCTTGTCACGCACTGTTATTCCCTCGATATTTCGCGCAAGGTAGCTCTCGACAGCTTCAATCTGCTCATAGTAGTTAACTGGGGTGAAAATTCCGTCGCATTCTCTGACTGTCGGTATTCCTATCGTCAGGACCTGTCCCCCTATTTTAAACTGAAATGCCTGCATTTTTACCTCCGTTTATGAAAAAAGGCGAGCCGAAGCTCGCCTCATACTATGACTCAGCTTCGGCCTGAGTCTCATTATCTTCTTTCTGCTCCTCTTTTATGAGGGGCACTCCGCGGCGATTTCTATCGGTGGAGAGTTCTTCGAGCCGCTCTGCCGTGGGCTTGAGCCCTCTGCGCGGATAAGCGTCACCTGGGAAATACTTGTGGCGATTATCCAGCAGGTCCTCGAAGTACTCAAGTACCTCGTACTTCATATCATGCTCCTGCGTCTATGTTAGCTTCGTCGATTACGAGCAGATGGCCGTCACTGAACGGCTCTGCCTGAATTCTCGGAGTGATTGTTGTCGGCTGACCGGGCTTATATGATGCTGCGAATCCGTTGATATTCTTGCCGATCATTGTGTAGCGCACATCGCCCTTGACCTTGTCCTTATGTACAGCACGGAATATATAAGTCTTTCCGTTAGCGTTAGTGACTCCGCCGATAAGTGTGCGGCGCTTCGCAGTTGCTCCCGTTCCTGAGACTGTTGCAGATGCTGTCTCGATGAGCTTGGATATTGTATCACCGTTCCACGTGATCATTCCATAGCTCATATATCCGTTGTCGTCGGTCATCTCGTTGCGTGACGCCTTGCCGTCGTCACTCTTGACCGAGAAGTAATTTGTCTGATACTCGAACTCTGCACCATCTTTAGTGCGTCCGATAAGATTTGCGTCTACCTCAAGGGTAGCATCGTCGGGAATGTCCGAGATTGCCGTTCCGGTCCACTCTGTGACATATACGTCAACAGAGCCGAGCGCGATACGGTCTTTTTCCTGTCTGTATGTAGCTGTGTTATCAGGCATTGTTATTATCCTCCTCTTTTATGTATTGTATTGTTCTGAATGAAAAGACGGTAAGTATCATCTCCTCATCCTCGAGAGCTGTGTCGCCTTCCTTGTCGATCTCTACCTCGCGGAATAGATTTTCAAGCCTGCGCTCCAGCTGAGGATCCTTGTCCTCTGTGTAAAGCTCTATCGTGATTTCTACGTCACGATAAAGATTATAGTTGTCGGCTCCCTTTATTTCGGTGTCGGATTCATAATAAACGATAAACGGCAGCTTCTGAGCTTTCTTAAAGCGCAGATATGCCACTGGCAGATCAAGCGTCAGGAGCTTTTCTCGAATCTCAGATAATTCCATTACAGTCCCTCCATCAGCTTGTCAAGTTCTTTTTCGGCGTGCTCATTGACTATCGAGATATGCGGTATAGGGTTGGCATTTCCGACCACTCTCTTAGTGCCGTTTCTGACGACGTGGCCGTTCTCAAGCAGATGCGTGAGACCGCCTTTTGCATTGTAGATTGTCACTCTTGTAACACCGCGCTCTTTCTCAACGAGGCACTTCCACTTCTTGCGGTAGTCACCTTTTTTTAATTTCTTGCTGCTTCCCTTATAGACGGGAGAGAGACGCTTGAGCTCCTCGACCGCATTGTTAGCGATATCGACGAGACCGTTTTCCAGCTCTTCCACGACTTCCTCGGTCATGTTTCTGGTCGCTTCGGCGAGAGCTTCTGCGAATTCATCGGGGGTAATGATTTCATTCATCAGTTCTCACCGCCTTGATAATAAGAAGTGAGTCAGCTTCAGCAAGGTTGTCAATGCTTACTATGTCGTAGTAGTGCCCTCTGTATTTGATACGATAGCAATCTGTAGTCATATCTTCGAGCTTGCTGCAATAGCGTATCTTAAAATTCTTGACGGACTTTTCACGCGGTTCTTTGGCGTTGTGTTCCTCTTTGTCAGAGTCGCCCGTTACCGCTGCCCAGCATGAGTGATAGTCAATCCAGCCGGGAAGCTGATTTCCAATCGTGTCAAACTGCTCCTCTGAGCTTGCCTGTTGTATCGTGATACGCTTATCAAGACGCCCTACATTGGTTTCAAGCTTCATCGTCCGTCATCTCCTGCTCCGCTTGCAGCTGTGCTATGATAGATCTTATCGTGTACTGCGCTTTAGCACCTGCTTTCTCTACGGAGTAGCTGCGCTTCTCGTATAGCTCTGTGATTATAACGAGGGCGAGCAGTCTCACCCTCGCGTCCACGTAATTGCAGGAGCCAACAGCTGCTTCGATGTACTTAGTAGCGACATTAGCCATAAGCTGGATAATGTTGTCGTCGTCGTCAAAGTCGACCTTTAAAAACTGCTTAATAAGTGTTAGCTCCATGAGGTTCTCCTTTCCGACGACTTATTTATCAGCCGCCCTGCTGTTCTTCGTTTGCTTCCTGCGCGGCAAGTATCTCGGCAATGATCTCTGCCTTAGTTGTTGCTGTAAGTGTTATTTCCAGCTCCTGAGCGAGAGCCTTGAGCTGGGCTACGGTGAGAGCTTCGAGTTCTTCCTGTGACAGCTCATTGTCGCTGTTAGTGTCAGCCTCTTCGACCGTCATTGTCACGGATTCCTCTTCGTCATCACCTTCCTGGCTCTCGTTTGTCATTCCCCCAGGCTGAGCTTGCCGAAGCAGTAGCACTTATCGGAGGAATCAGCCTGTACTACATCTACCCACTCAATAAGGCGGCAGATTGTTGTGTTGCTCATAAATCCAGCTTCCTTAGAAGATGCGAATGAGATGTTATCCAGATCGACGAACTGAACGCCGTCCTCGATATCACCATAGTATATAGGAGCGACATTGTTTGTCGTATCGCTCGGAATCATAGCGTTTGAATATACTTCGATAGGATAGCCCATAAAGAGCTTACGTGTAGGCTGTGTCGGATCTGGCTGAAGTACAGGTCTACCGTTAAGGTCAAGCGCCTGATCAAGCACATTAAAGCCGTCCTGATTGGTTACGATCTTTGTGTTATAAAGCGAACCAGGATCGAGGTCAACATTGATAGAAGCCTTAAGTGCTGCCCAGTCGCTGAGATTCTTTGCGGTCTTGTTTGCTTCAAGCTTTGCCTTTGCCATAGCATTTTCTGTGATAACTGCTTTTTTTGCGAATCTTCTCACGATGTAGGCGATAAGGTCGTTATCAGTAAGTGAGAGAAGTGTGTTGGAAATCTTAATGAAAGCTCCTTTTTCTTTGAGCGACCAGCTCACAGGACTGAATACAGGATCAGTCGCATATGTGCCGTCAGTACCGTCTGTAAAGTCGATAAGGCCTTCTGTTTCATCATTGTCTGAAGGATAGCTACCTGTGAGAGCAGTTGTCTTCAGATAGCCACATACCTCTCTGAGGCTTCTGAACTGGCGGAGCTTCTCCTTGATCTTGGTACGGATATCCTGAGGAAGGATATAGCCCTCACCGTGCTCGCCGTTAGGATATGTTACCGATGGAAGGAGCAGAGCATCTTCTGCTTCTGTAAGCTTTGTTCCCGAGAGCTTCTTAAGAGCTGCTCGGATAAATGATGCGTTTTCCTTCGTCTGAATCGCATCGTTCTTAGCTTCACCATCGTCCAGTGTAGGCTGAGGAATCTCGAGATTTGCTGAAAGCTTATCGAGAGCCTTCTGCTTCTCAATCTTATCTGCAAGCTCCTGAGCTTGCTTCTGCACCTTGTCGGCGTTCTCAAGATCGTCCTTATCGAGGTAGTCCTGAGCTGTGTTAACGAGTACTGCAAGCTTTGCCTGCATCTCTTCAATTTTCGACATAGTCATTTTCCTTCTTTCTGTTATTTTTATTTGAGTAGCCTCAGGACGTCGAGCGACATCTGTAGCTTTCTCTTGCGGTTTTTAATAGTCTCGTCCTCCTTGGGTTCCGGAGACTTCGGCTGTGGTACAGGCTCCTGCATAAGAGCCTCGGGAGTATGCTTGTACATCTTGTAGCTGTCTGATATGCAGGCAGCTACGGGCTCCGTGTCAAGGAGTTCGATATTGAAGTATTCTGCCGCCTGTTCCGCAGTAAGCCACGTCTCACGGTCTATCATGCTCTTGATCTTATCCTCGGTGGTACCGTTGACGGCATGAGCCTTATAGACGTTGATGATAGACTGCTCACAGGCGTTGAGTGCCTCGATAGCCTTCTTGAAGTCGTTAGCATTGCCCCAGCAGCCACTCCATGGCTTGTGAAGCATGATCTGTGCATACTTAGGAGCTACGACCTTGTCGCAGGCAAACGGGATAATTCCCGCGATGCTCGCGGCGATACCGTCGATGTGTGCGATTTTCTCACCGGGATAGCGAGAGATTATGCTGTAAATAGCAAGTCCACCGAAGACATCACCGCCTCCGCTGTTGACATAAACATCAAGCTTCTTGTGTCCGCCGCCCTCGGCTGTGAGCTCGGCGAGAAAATCGGCGACGTCCTGAGGAGCTTTATCCTCCTCGAACCACTTGCTGATCCATGTGGTCGAGCATATATCACCGTAGAAGCGGAGCTCTGCGCTCTCATCGTCTGTACTGTCATAGATCATATAGCCGCAGTCCTTAACTGCACCTGTTTTGATATCTTTGTTCGTAAATTGATACTTTTTCATTTTTTCTCACCTCCTCCATCGTTGCTATACTGTTTGCCGAGCATATCAAGCGGAATAGCCGCGCCGTTGCCGAGGATAAGCTTATCGGTGCCCGGTATAAACGGCAGATTTTCTCGCTTTCGGGCTTCTGCGATCTGTAAGAAGCCGCCCGTGATGCCTGTCTGGTATGCATTGTAGCGAGCCTCTATGTCAGCTCTGAGGTATACGTCTGCATTTGCCTTGATAAAGAGCTTCTCCTGCTCTTCCGTGCTGAGAAGCTTGTATGTAGCCTCCTGCTCGAAAGCAGTGAGGACGTTCTGCATCGTGTCACTGTAGAACGCTCTGTTCTGCTGCTCGATGTTGCTGTATGTACTCTTTTCCATATCGTTGAGCTGAAAACTCTTGACTCCGAATGCATTAGCAATATGTCGAGTAGTAAGACCGTTAAGCTCAAAGAACTGTGAGTTCACGAGCTTGGTCTCAAGCTGCTGAACTCCGAAGTCTGTCGGTATTGGAATTACATTACCGGCGTTATGAGCACCTCCAAGATTTGCGAACTTCTTTTTGATCTGAGCTGAGCGAACCTTGTCAAGATCACCTGTATAGGTCACTATGATAGGATCTTGTAAGCCGTGACTGTACTTTTCATTCACGACCTGCTGTGCGTATTTCTCCTGGCTGAGAACATCAACGAGGTATTTTTGTATCGAGTTACCCTTGATGCCGTCCGTAGAGAAGTATTTATGATGTACTATCCTGTCAGACGTGTATATTGTCTGGCGTGAGCTTCTTGGATCAGTGTACAGGTAGTACACTGAGTTCGGTGAGCTGAGTATGCCTGCATTATCAACTATTATCTCGACATAGTTGCTATCGAGGAGGTATATCTCCTCAATCTTTCCGCGGCGGAAACTGTATACCCAAAATGTGTTGCCTGTGCTCAATCTCTGGAACTCTGACGCCCAAAAGAAGTCGTGCGCCGTCATAAACCTGTTTGGGCGAAGCTTCAGGAGCTTGTTGAGGTAGTGATCCGACTCTTTGGCGCCGTCGCCGTCCCTCTCATATACCTTGAAGGGGACCTTCGCGAGAGCGTTGCATCGGATCAGCATACAAGCATAGTACGTCGCAGCATTGAGGTTATTCTTCGCCAGAGCGCTTGAAAAGCCCTGTCTGTCGAAGAAATCATTCAGCTGTTGGAGCGTCACAACGCCCGCAGGCTGTTCCTGCTCCGTGTCGGCAGTCGTTTCCTCTGTTGCCTGCTCCGTGGTGTTCTCCACTTCGTCGGCTATCTTTTTTCTGCGCTTGAACAGCGACATCTTATCACCAGCTTTCACTTTCCAGCCACTTGTCCACGTCTACGGGAACAGTGACGAATACATGATATAAGGCGAGCTTGAATGCGCAGAGAGTAGCGTCTACCGGGTCCACTCGGCGCTTCGTTGCGTCCTTGTCTATCTTTATAAGGCCGTTATTTTTGCGGATAACAGCGTTTCCTATCGCATAATTCAATAGCGGATTGTTAATAAATACCACATTCTGACTGTACACTTGTTCGCGGAAACCTGCTGTGCTCTCGTTGAGAGACTTATGCGACTGATATACTTCCACTACGTCGTAGCCTTCATCGCTAAGTTCAAGCATAAGCTTGCTCGCGTTCGCAGGATCAAAGCATAGTGACTGTATCACGAGACCCTGAGAGCTACAGAAGCCGCGGACGTAGTTCATAACGGCATTCTGATCGACGATCTCGGTATTTGTCACCGTCAGCCAGCCGTTGCGCTCCCATGCGTCATACGGCATCTTGTCAACTCTGCACCGCTCCACAAGCTTCTCACGATTCGGGATAAAGCTGTGCGAGAACAGTATATATTTCACTGTTTCACCGTCTTTGTATGGAATAATGAAACTTACCGAGGTAAGATCTATCTTTGCAGACATATCGAAGCCTACATATACGGGAAGTCCTCTGATATCGACGGGAAGCTTGCTGACTTTGCAGCGGTTCCACTTCGCCATGTCCATATAGCCGTTATTCCGCGCCTGCACCCAGACGTTTAGCACCTTGGTGAGGAATGATATGAGCTTTTCGGGGATTTCCTTCGCGATAACGTAGTCGTCGTGCATCAGCTTGCGTCCTGCCGCATATGATGATCTGACAGGATTCGCCATTTCCACGAGTTTGTCATATGTCTCGTCACTGAGCTCGATGTCAGGATCTGCCTCGAAGATATCTATGAGATACTCGTCATTGACGATATCGGGCTTGTCAGGATCAAGGACATCACTGCAATACATATACTCCTGCTGATAGCAGGGACAGTTGAGGTCCTTTCCGGCAGTTGTAATTATAAGCAGCAGCGGCTCTTTTGTGTTTGAGCCGAGCCCGAGATCGTAAAATTCAGTCGTCGGATGCTGATGATATTCATCGAGTATAAGAAATGCCGGGTTCGTACCGTCACCGTTCTGCCCGTCCTGCTTACTCAGCGCTACTATGAAAGAGCCTGTTTTTCGATGCGTGACTCTATTTGCCGTGCAGTTGAACTTTCGTGCAAGTGGACTTCTCTTGAGCATATGCTTGCATTCTTCAACAATAATCTTAGACTGTTCTCTCTTGGTACCAGCGCAGTACCCTTCGTAATGTTCCTCATTTCGGGTACTGCCGCATGACATCTCGTAAAGGGCGACGCCGCCGAGTTCCTGTGACTTAGCGTTCTTTCGTGCCTCTTCCTTGAAGTACTTTGTAAATCGACGAAGATCATCGGATTTTCTACGCCAGCCATAAAGCTGACAGAGAGTGAATCGCTGCGCAGTTATGAGCTCTATGCTCTTGCCGGCAAGGATTCCCTTGCTATGTCGGAGGTAGTGGAACCACTTGACAATAGCACTCGCCTGTTCCTCGTCCCAGTAATACGGATAATCATTATCTTCGTCAAGTTTGTTAAGGTCTGCCAGGAAGCGCTGGCAAGCCCACTTATGCTTACGGCAGCTTACCCTTTCGCCACTTATGCACTCAGCTGCGTATCGTTCCAGCTCTTGCCTGATCGTCATCAGATATCACCGAACTCCTCTTCGATGCCTGCCTCGATCTCAGGAAGCTTCGCCGCCGCAAACTTCAAACGGCTGTCGATAGATAAGCCACACTGCCTACCGAACTCACGCATCTCTTTCGCGCTCTTGCTCTGCACGTAGACGGCAGGATTCACCTGATACGGAGCCTTGGAGTTCTTAGGTGCCTCAATAAGAAGTCCCTTCTCCTTTATCTCCTCCTCAGCGAGAAGATACTTGTCCCATGCATTGCAATAGGCCGCGAGGTTATTCGCGTCGAGGTCCCCGAGCATATCCATGTCTGTCATACTCTCGATCAGTCGGCGATACTCTTTGCGAGCTCTCTTGCTCAGCCACGTCGGAGCTTTGAGGATATACTTTTTCGGCGTGCGGACAAGGTCCTGCTCCGCTTCAAGTCTCGCTCTGCGTTCCTTGGTGAGATCACCTTTCTGTTCGGAGAGTGGTAGTCGAGTTCTTCCCATACTCTCCTCACTTTCTGCTGTGCAGTTGACTGCACAGGCTTAGGAAAAATTTTTATTTACAATTTTGTGAAAAGAACACTACCGCAGCGGTTCACTTTGAGAAGGCCGAAAGTTTTCAACATACCCCCCGGTGTGGCGAGTGCCTCCCGGGCGAGTTCAGAAAATGTTTTCAACGCCTCGACAGTCTCCTGATATTCCGCCTCATATAGGCGATGGACGGCCCTGTGGTGGGCCTCTGTTAGGTATATCAGATTACTTTGCTGTAATCGCAGTCGGTAGTCGTTAATCAGCGGTACGATATGATGTACCGTGAATCCATATTCTATTTTTTGCTCGCAAAAAACGCTTATTAAATCAAGCCCAAAACAAGTAGAAATACACTTGTTTCTTGCTTTTTCCCATTCTTTTGTAAGATAAAATTTTTTTATCTCTGCATTATATGCGCCGAGCGGATTGTCTCTGTCACGCTTATAGCAGTGGCAGGCTGTGCCTGCTTGAACTCTCTTGCCACAACGCGAACATATTTTTGATAACATATCTTTTGTTGCAATTCTGCCGCCGCACTATTGCACGACGGCGAAAGGTGTGAAAATCCATTAAGTGCATTCAACTGCACTATTGGTGCAGAAAGTCAGATTTGCACTGACACGTACTCTCCGCAGAGTACGAGCTCCCCTCGCCTGGATGCTCTCGCCGTGGAACGAGCCGAGCTGCAATAACTGTTATGCGATTTCTGCATAGCCGCCGAAGCGGCTTGTGGGTTGTTCTTTCACTCGAACAGTTGTTGAAATTCCGAGTGCTGGTGGTGATTCGCACTCTTGTAAAAGACTAAAAGCCGCAGTCCCGAGCTGTGAACTCGGACATTCCTATGACTGCGTTGTTGTGCCGCTCTGTACATCCCTCGGCGCTCGCGGCGGCGCACATATGCGTTGTATACTGTTAGAGCAAGAGCTTCTGTCTTTCCGCTGTCGGGGCGCAGAGCCTGTATACAATGTCCCTTTTTCTAAGTGCAGTTGACTGCACGACACCATTTTTTCACACAAAGGGAGATCTGGTTGCAGAGGTTGGAATCGAACCAACTGCCTCAAGGTTATGAGCCTTGCGAGCTACCGGTGCTCTACTCTGCCATTGAGCGGACGCTGCTGAGACGTCCGCAGATCATACCGAAAGAGACATGACAGAAGACAAGAGGCGGAAGCAACGAGCGGTTCCGCATACCGGATGGAGCCGCTCGGAAGGGAATTCGAATAAGCCGAACTCGTTCCGCCTGCCTTCTTAGTTTTACTATACGTCATTTCATAGAGCTATTCAAGGTGTTTTATGGTGTTTATAGGCGCTTTTATAAAAAATATTTTGGATAATGTGCCGCAAAGAGCTTCAGCGCTGCTGCTCTTAGGTTCTCGCGTGTATTCTTTACGGACTTGACGCCTATAGCTTCTGCAACCATTTCCCACGTCTTGCCGCGTATATAGTACTCGGTGAGGAGTGTACTAAGCTTGTGATCAGGGAGCTGTTGTATCTCGTCACGGATACGGAGCTTTATTTCCTTATACCTTTGGAGGTCAGCTTGGATATGCTGTTTCAATTCCTCAATATACTCAGTATCATGCTCTTTCTCAGCGTCGCGCAGTTCTCCCTCAAGGGAGCTTATGCGTAAATCGATATTCTTTACCTGCATAAGGTAGTCTTCTGGTGTCATGGCTCGCATGGATCTTTACCTCCAATCCTAACAGGTTCACAAGGGAATGGTTTATATTTGCATTTCGCACAGTTCCCACGCTGACGGTTAAGCTCAATAGCTCTGTTTCTTTGCTCGAAGTATTCACTCTCAGTCTTATGGAATGAGCACAGCTGTCGTGAGCGTGATCCTGTGCATTCTGCGTCTAAGATCGAGCATCTGTTAGTCTGAGGACTTGAAAAATAGCACGACTCTTTCTCTTCATTCACTGAGCTTCACCGTCCTGATGCTTAGTAAGGTCGTACAGCTTATAGAGTGTCTCCTCGAATACCTTATCTTTGCTCATATCAACAGGTGCTATTATAGCACTAAGCAGCAAGCCCTCGTTTACCGCGATAACTCCACCTGCTTCTTTTCGATAAGCATACGAGAGCAGCAGTGTATTCTCAAACGGTTTAAGGTACTTGGTCTGTATGTAATATATCTTTCCACCGCCAACAAGAGGCATTACGTCCATGCCGTGATAATGGAGCGCGACGGTAAGGGGTTCGAGGTCCACCTGTGCTTCAATGATGTCCTCCTCCGTAAAATTCACATGAGACTCTTCATAGAACGCAAACTTATCCCATGCATCATCGTTGACATCGAGAAGCGTCTGCATTACTCTCTCTTTCAGTGGTGGAAGATTATACACGGGATAGCAAGAGAATCCGTCACCCACCCATTGTGCTGATTCTCCCTGCATAATCGTGATAGCTTTCCGCTGTTTCAGCAGCGACCATAATCTGTTAATTTTCATTTATTTCTCCTTTCGGTATCGTATTCGGAAGCCTGAGGTATTTCTCAATCAAATCCCTGGCTTCCTCAAATCCGTAGCATACAGCTACCATATGTCCTGCTTCGCGCAGAGCTCTCAGCCATCGCTTCTGGTTTTCGGTCGGCTTGTTAGGCTTGACCTTCATTTCGATGTACAGTCCTATGTACCCTCCATGCGCTACCGGAAGGCAGATATCTGGAACTCCTGCTCTGAGCCCTGCCTGCTTTAAGCGCGCTCCTGATACGGTGCTCCGTTTTCCCTCATTCGGGATATGATACATCAATCTGAGCTCTTCATATTTGGTTTCTGCGAGTTTTGCCCATTCAAAGAGTGTGATTTGTTCGACCTCTTCCTTTTGCACCACGCCGCCTCCTTCTTGTAGAATCGAGCGTATATGTATACTCCGCCGTTCTCGTCATTAAGTTTGACATCTGCCTGCGCAAGATGATATCCCTCATAGAGCTTTTCGTACTCTGCTCTGCATTCGGTATCCTTAGCAAGTTCCTTTACTTTGCGCTTGCTGAATCTGTTGTCTCTTTGCTTAGGCTGTGGGATAATGAGATTTCTGGACCGTGAGTATTTTTTCTTCCCGATGACTACACGGGACTCTTTGAGCATATATCTGCATAGAGAAGCTATCCCGTTTTCATCGAACATGAGTATATCCGTTCCTACTATTCCATTTCCCCAGAGAGAGACGAGATCGAAGAGACTCATTTCTCCACTCATGATAAGGTGATGATGATATCTATTTGAGCGGCTGCCCTTTTCCGTAACTGCTATCCATTTGAGCGGAGAGAGCCCATGGGATTCACGATACCTCTTTACCCTTCGCAGGAAGTTCCTCAGCTCACGTTCTGCTGCCTTGTCGTCAAGTGGAAGATGATTTGTTGAATATGTCAGTTCCACTTTCAGATCGTGATTTGTGAAGTTAGCATTTGCAAGCCTTATTAGTTTATTCTCTGCATTGATATCATTTATCCTTTGCTGAGTCTCTGATGTCGGCTTTGCCTTTCTGCTCCTGCATGGAGCTTTTGTATACACAGGGTAAATATTCACGTCGAGGTAGTCCCCACACTCGAAGCGTGTCTCTCGATACCATGATCTCATATCTCTCACATCTCCTTCGTGGTCGTAAAGTTAATATCCATTACGAGCCCGTAAACGGCAGCCGCCGTTTGCTTTTTTTATTTTTTTCTCTATACTATTATAATAGTATAGGGCAGCTGCTCAGCTGGCAGCTGCTTCCCTGTTCATACGCTCGAGCTCAGCCTGCTTCGAGTTCCAGAAGCCAAGCGCATTGTTTTCTGTGAAACATGGTGTCTTATACTCAGCACCGCACTTTTCACATTTTACAGTTATTTTCAACTCGCTATCGCGTATGTATCTTATCTTTCTGCCGTTACATACAGCACAGCTCTTCATCTTCTCACTCCTTTCTGAGACGTGCAAAGACACATTTTATTATTCACACCAATCGTCATCTATTTCAGCAACGTTTTGAAGATTTCTTTTTATCCAATTTCTAACATATTCCTTTTGTAATCTTGATTTTGTTTCGTCATTAAATTGAATGACGTTTTCATATGAAAAATCAGGGTTGCTCAAATCAAGTGTTAATTCTAATGGAATATGTAACTGTATATTAATGCTTGTGCCATCCTTAAATACCACACCTACATACCTAACTTCACTATAGGAACTTGATAAACTCATATTTTCTCCTTAATAAAACAAGACCTTAATCATCCTCGTTAATCAATAAATGTATATACTCACCGTCATGTGAAGCAAATTCGTCTTTTATTCGGCTTCGCCGAGCTCCGTCCAGTCATTCCATGCGAGTCTTGCCTGCTCCGCTGTGTCGAAGATAGCGTCGCCTGTCCCTGGATAGTACATCTGGCAAGTCTCGAGTTTTATTCCGAATGCGAGATGACAGTTGCTACAATATATAAAGTATTTACCGTTCGAGTCCTTATGCCGCTCGACCATATCGCCGCAAATGCATCGTCTCAGTGGTTTGCTTTCCATCATATGTTATACGTCCTTTTGATACTGCTCAGCCTTGCAGTATCTTCTTTAATATAGTATTTCTTAGTCGTAGCTGTGCTCTCGTGATTGAGTAAAGTGCTCACATCTTCGAGAGCCATACCAGCATTTTTGAGAAGTGTAGCTCCTGAGTGTCGGAAGTCATGCGGATGCAAACTCGGAGCGCCTATCATTTGCCCTATGCGCTTGCACCATTCGTTTAGAGTACCAGAATTAACAGGCTTGTCCTTATTCCTTCCGCTATAGAAGAGCCAGCCGTGGTCGTCTTTGCCCTTGCTTTCTCGCTGCTTCTTCAGCTGTATAAGCAGATACTTAACTTCATCGGAAAAATAGAGGTCAACTATCTTACCTTCCTTTTCAAGAACTCCTTTGATGATCTTTGCTTCAAGGTCTATCTGATCCCACTTGATACTTGCTATCGCCGTTACTCTTGCCATAGTAGACAGTGATATCATTGCATATACACGAAGCTGTAAATCGTTTGAGGAAATGAGATTCTCGCGCATCATCGCTACCTGCTCCGCTGTGAGATATGTCTGAGTTATGATTTTTAAGCCCTTTTTGGGGCGGTCTATGAATTCTGTCGGATTCTCTCTGATGAGCTTTTTCTTTCGCATGAAGCGATAAAAGGCAGATATTGTCGCAAGTCTCAGCTTTATGCGCTCGCTATTATTGCCTTCGTTCATGCAGAAGTATATAAACTCGGTGATATCATCATCGGTCAGCTCCTTGACGCTCCTGTTCTGCTGTTTATCATATATATATATGAACCACTGCTCAAGGTCGTATATGTAATGCTGTTGCGTTCTCGGTGATAAATTTCTCATGCTCATATCAATCTTGTATCTCTGCATTATCTGTGCAGTCTCAGGATTGATTTTTGATAATTTCTCTTCATCGTGCAGTACAATTCTTTTACTTCTCATAATATTCAGCCTCTTTTCGGTATAATTCGGTATTATAATATCGGTATGTTGTGACCGACATTGATGTCGGTTGCAATTAGTTTTAATTATTTGTAATTAATTGCAATTATACAAATATCTTAGGCGGAAGCTCGAAGTCGGTATCTTCTTTACGCCATAAATGTAAGCAAGTCTCGCAGAGGTTTTTGTATTCACTCTTTTTGGGATGATACTGGACGACGGTCTCTTCATCGTTCCAGAACATATCCTTTACTTTGCACATTTCCGCCCATGTTGGCACTCTTCTCCTATAGCTTACTGATACGTGCTCCCAGCCACCGCCGAAGCTCCATACTACTGCCATAGGCTCACGCTGCGCAGGAAAGTATATCTCTCCGACGCCGCCGTCGATGCCTGTTGATATTACTTTTAGCCTCTCAATCTTGAGTATCTCCGCTTGTGTTTTCATTGATTCCCTCCTTCCTATCATCGTCGAGCTCCATTTCCCAGCGCATAAACTGGAATTCCTGCTCCGCTTCTCTACGGCCTAACCATCGCCCGAGCTGTAATATGAATAGCGCGATGATTATGCCTGCGATTACGATTATCATTCTGCATCACTCCTATCTGTAAATATGAATGAGACTTTGCTCATTTCTCTTCGGTTTGCTTTTATGAACTTAATAACGGTCTCAGGCGGTATGCCATATGTGCGCTCAGTTCCTGAGCTGTACCTGACATTATATTTTCTTTGGTATGCCATGCCGAGATTTATCTTCTCGATAGTTACTTTCAGTATCGCTCCTGCTTCGTCTGGCAATAGCATCATCCCCTTTTGCCCGTGTAATTTTCCTTTTTATCATTCGTATAACGCATTTGCAACTACGTCAACGCTGATAATATCGCAGTTCGGCTTCTCTATGTAGAATCTTTTTATACAAGAGTATATGCCTACAAAAGCATTAGGCTGATGCTCGTCAAAGGTCTGCTTTACCTTAATCATATCTCTGCTCATGTTATCATAGTTGACATATCGAATCTCGACTATGATATAATACTCATTTTTCATTTCCTATCAGCTCTCTTTCGTGAGTGTCAAGATTATGCATAAATGCCATGCTTTTGCAGTTCGGACAGTCAGTGCTTGCTACACTCCAGAAGTTTTCAGCTGGACGATACTCTCCCAGATAGGCCTCGAAGATAGTGCGGCAAGTCTTGCATTTAAAAATAACGCCATCGCCTGTCGGAGTGCTCGCATACTTACCTTGAAGCAGTATCTTCATTATTGCCCTCTCCGATTAGTGCCAGAACGTCCTCCTCGTACATCTCCCAGCTCAGTGTCTGACTGAAGTATGCTCGGATCTGCATGAGCAGAGCCAGCGCCTTGTCGAGCTTCGCATCACTTTCGGCTTTTTCTTCTTTCAGCTTATTTACAAGAGCATTGACCTCGCAAGGCTCGAGCCATTCTTTGCCGATATACATTTTTCTTCCTCCTTCATTGAGCCATTCTGATAGGCAGTCATAGCAGCACTTCATTTTCTTACAGCGAGAGCGCTTCATATCGTCTGTGGCGTTCGACAGTAATTGATACAGACAGTCCTCGATGTTCACATTGATATAATTGAGTATTTCTATCAGAGGGCGCTTGCTAAGCTTATCACGGTTCATGGTCCGCTCCTTTCGCACAGTAAAAGTCTGGAGTGACAGCTGCAAATTGCAGTGTCTGATGCTCGATATACGCCATAGGGCAGTCGTACCGATTGAGACGTATGCAGTCCTTACACCGCACGACCTTGACGTACTTTCTCGGCGGCGGAGGATTCAGGCGGTTCCAGTCCGCCTTTACCTCGTCACCGTAAGGGAAGGACGCGGTACTCTTACCGCAGGATCTGCACACGGCTTTATATGTGCGAGACGGCGTAAGCCCATACTCGCGGAGCATCTTAGCTCCCAGCTCGGTAGGCTCCCCGTCTACGATCTCGGCAGTGCCACCACATGAGCATTGTCTGAGTTTCATTTTCATTCATCGTCTTCCTCGTCATCATTACTGCTTATAGGCGGTATGCTTCCAATATCAACTACTCCGCGAGACGTCAGGGGCCGCTTCGGTATCTCCACCGGAAAATCTATCTTCTTGATACTATCCTCACAGATATGAAGGATTTCGAGCGCTTTCTGGAAATACTGCTTACGCTCCTCAATGTCCTCGGTATCCTTTATGAATTCCACAAGTCCGAGCATATCACGATAGACTGTGGAGAGCAGCACCTTGAAATTGCTCTTATCTGCGTTCTCGGGCGGCTTCTGCGCTGCCTGTTCCAGTTCCGATATTTTCTTTTCGAGAGCTTTCTTCTCATGCACTGCCTGTTCTTTCATGGCTCTTGCGTTCTGAAGCTCGGCGTCTTTCTGCTTGAGCTGCTTTTCAGCGTCTTTGAGTTTTTTCGCGGTTTTCTTGTCAGGTACTTCCTTGACTATTTCCTTTGTGACTGTCTCAACGTCTTTCGGAGCACTTTCAAGTTCTTCAACCTTGGCTTCAAGCTCAGTGTTCTTCTCCTGCAAGAGGGAGAGCTGTTCTCCCTGCTGCTTGTACTTATCGAGAAGCTCTTCAAGCTCTCTTGTAGTGATCTTGCCAACGTCCTCGGACGCCATGACCTCAGCACGGTCCTCAGGGTTCGCAGTAGCGAGGAGCGCAAGCTTTGTGATGCCGAGCTGTGCATTTGACTGCACAAACTCCTTTCCGAGCTTTTCGTATACGCTTATGTACTGGTATGCCTGTCTACGCTTCAGGTCAAACTCCTTCTCTGCGTAGCTTTCAAAGTCCTCATATCCGAGCTCAGTGTAGAGCCCGTCTATCTTCATAGTGCGGAGATCCTCACCAATAGCACAGACCGCATTGACTGCGGTCCTGCCGTTTGCTCTGATGCGCTCCGTTATCTGTATAGCTCTGGCTGAGGCAGGGAGAGCGCTCTCCCCTGCTTCTGCTGTTATTATTTCGTTCATGATATCCTCCTGTTATGCGGCGTGCCTTGCAGCCTGCCGCTGTTGTTTTTTCTTCTTTCGCTCAGCCTTCTTTGCTTCCTTCTTGCGATTCTTCTTGACTTCATCGAGATACTCCTTGTACCGGCGTTCAAATTCGATGATCTCCTCAGGCTTCGGATTATTGGCGTTATTATTCCTATATCCTCTGCACTGTGCTATCTGAAGGTCGTTCGAAACTTCCATTGTATAATACGGAGTATCAGGGTGACTCATAGTACGCAGGAACATTATTGACAGCTTACCTGCTGCGTGACGGTCTGCATATCCTCCGACACAGTGAGAGAGCTTCTCTCCCTCTTCGACTATCTCATTTGTATCATATGGCAGACGCAGAATAAGGCCGAGTTCCATGTCCGTAACTTCCAGATCACGGCGGTGAGCATCTGACTCCGCAAGCTGTACAGCTGCTTTCTCGCTGCGTATGGTGCGCAGCATATCCGTTGTACGCTCGTGAGCAGCAAACATATCCTTCGGCATCGTGACAACCTCTGAAGTCATATCTCGTTCGAGCTCAATGCATTGGTCAATATAGTCCTTGTAGAGAGTGATAAAGAAGTATGTCCCCTGTGAGTTCTGTTTTCTCAGAGCATAGTCCATGATCTTCTTGCGAGGAATGCCGGTCATGTCCTCGACTTCTCGGATATAACTCGTGGAGCTATGAAAGTCTTCAAAGTATTTCAGCGTTTCAGCAGTATTTCTGCCTTTGAAAAAATCACGTCTGAACTTGATATAGCTATCGTAGTATCTGCCTTGATCCTTGGCAAGGTGCTTAATCTCCAGCCTGTCAAGATGCAACATCTTCTTGAGGTCATTGCTGCGCCAGTTATACCGGACTGTGACGAACTTCCCGTACTCAGGGACGCGGCTCTCGACATAGTTCCTTGCAAGATACTCAAAGTCTCCGTGTAGGAGGTATTCAAGCTGAGGGTGCTGTGCATAGCAGCAGAGCCATGTTATATAAATATAGTCGTAGTGCTCACCCTTGAAAAGATAGCGCAGGAAGCTATGATCAACAGCTTCTTGATTGATAATAGTATAGTTCCTGTCGGCGTACCCAAAACCGCCTACGTTAAAGTTTGGCTCTGTGCAGCCTGTCTTTTTCTTAATCCAGTCGTATTGCTGCTTTTTCCTGTTCCATACTGCCTTGTACTGTATAGCCTGCCCCGGTGTAAGCTCATACTGTGTTACTGTATACCAGTCGATCTCAGGCTCCATTTCGGATGTATCTTCTGAAAAGCGCTGATATGCTTTAATGCAGCGTATTCTCATGATATCTCCTGCGCCTTCAAAGAGAGCGATATTTCTTGTGAAGTAATAAGACCGCCGCCCCTTGTTCATCTGCCTGAGCTCGACAGGATGTCCGCAGTTGGCACAGTAGCCAAGCTCCATATGCTTGTACTCCTTTGGCTTGCGGATGCCGTCCTCATATCTCTCATGGCAGGCGGTGCAATAGCAGTCAGTGATCTTGCTGTCTCTCTCTCCGTCTACTGTATCTCCGTATAGTCCTACGGAAGGAGCATGATATCCTCTGCGATAAAACACGAATTTCGGAAATAAATCCTCTATCTCCTCGCGGTATGCTTCTGCATTGATAAACTCTTCCACGTCCGTACCTCCTCAGAAGTCCAGGAGATCATCGAGGGATATGCTCAGCGTATCATTGCTGCTCTCTGTCATGGTGATAGGCGGCTTTGTTGCTCCGTTATCGCCGCTGAGGTCTATCTGCATTATAAAGCTCACCGTCGCCGTCGAGAAATAAAACTTCACTGCGCGGCGGTATACCTCGATATCAGATATGCTGCTGCCTACACCGTCAGCAACGGCATTAAGGCAGTCCTGAAAGGTCTTGTCACTCTGCTCTATAGCCTGTTCAAACTCGGGCTCCTGATCACAGAAGCTCTCAAGTGCGGCGGCTGTGGCAGATGCTATTGCCTTTTGTATTTTTCCCGAGACCTTGCTCGGGCTTGTCTGAAAATATTCTTCTCTGTTCATGTTCTTAATCTCCTTCGGTATGTGCATTCAACTGCACAAGTCTCTTTTTCGGTTGTTTTCAAGTTCTTCAAGCTCGTGATGATATATCACAAGCCTTGCAATTGCATAGCCTTTGTCGTAGGCGTCCTCGACAGGATCGCAGCTCATGGCTATACTTTTCCATACTCTTATATTGAGCTCTATATCCTTATGCTTTGCTTTGTACTGCCTGCTCTTCTGAATGTACTCAGAAGCAAGCTCGACGGGTACCAGGAGCATAGCAAGGATAGCGACAGCTACAAGAGCATACATCATGCTATGTATTATCGTTTGCATTCTCTGTCTCCTTCGTTCTACTTTTCTCTATCATCTTGTATATAAGGCTCTCGAAGTGCCTACGCTGAGCGTCAGAAAGTATCTTCTCGCCGATGTACTTCTTGTATTTATCGTACATCGGCTTTATCTGAGGGTGATTGACGTTGATATGGTATCCGTACTTATTTTGCGGCGCATATATGGATTCAACCTCTTTCAGCGACGCACTGCTGAGAGCTTTATCGTAGTCGATACGCTTTCCCATATCAACTGCGCCTTACGGACTGATAGAAGTCCATCGCCGCAAGCTCAGACTCTGTCGGTGCGTCTCCCTTGATGCCGGTCCACCTGTTGAAACCGTTCTCTTCGAGCTCGTCCCTCAGCTTTTTCTCAAAAGGTCGGAGCGCCAGTTCTGCAAAGGCGTTCCAGGCTTCGACGGCGTTCCTGTACTTAGTGCTGCGCTGGTAGTCTTCGCCTTGTATCACGGTAGCTGTGCCGCTGACAGGATCGCTCTCGAATGCGACATCTCTTATTTTCAGCTTCATCTCAGCTTCCCCAGTACGTCTTTTGATATGGCGAGGAGACTATCACCTGTCACGTATACTCGCTGATCGTCTGCGTTCTTCCAGATAATTGTCACATACTCAAGGTCATATGGAGAATGCATTACAAGATGATAAGTCATATCCATGATATTACAGTCGATAGCCTGCGCAAGCGGCAGGAGCTTGTCCTTAATAAAGGCTCTCTTTTCGTCGTATATCTCGTCGTCAGTCATCATGTCTCAATACCTCCCTCTTTCAGGTCTAAGAGTATACAGTTGCAGGTGTCACGATAAAGCTGTAGTTCTGCTTTTATCTCTTCGAGCCTGTTTTCACAGTGTATTTTCTCGCGGATAAGCTTCTTAAATCGCTGGTATGACAGGTCAATATCAATACTATCGGCAGCAGTTTCCTCAGAAGTGCTGCTCTTTGGCAGCGGAGGCTCAATTATCTCAGGCTTTGTATATGGTATCTTTTCAGCCTGCTCCGCAGGTATTGGTTCGCAAGCTCTCTCCTCGTTGCTCAGAGGCGGAAGCGGCTCAGCAGTCAGAGGAGGAAGTTCCACATCTGGAGGTATGCTAAGATCAGCCCACGCCTGCCCGATCTCGTCCGGCTCAGCCTGCTCCTCAACGGTTCCTATTTCCTCAACCGGTGTGATGATCTCCTGTTCCTCTGTGAGCTCGTCCTCAATGCGCTTTTTCTTACGACTGCCGCCGTTGAATATCTTAAGATTAACGCCGTAGTCTTTCAGAATCTCCTTGATAGTAGTTACAGAGGTCAAATGCAGGTCGGCTTCGATCTTTAACTGTTCTTTTCTGTTCTTTGCTCCGAGAATGTTGTTGACGATTTCGGAACGCTCGGACTTCGGTATGTTCTCTATTTTCTTGCTCATTTCGGCATCCTTTCTGTGCAGTTGACTGCACAAACTTAGTCTTTCGGGGCTGTTATCTTGTCCCAGTCTAGCCCCTGTGATGTGACGCTATAATAGAAGCGACGAAGCCCGGCTCGCACTCTCTTCTCATAAGCTTCCTGCTCCTCGGGGGTTCGCTTCGGAATATGTACTCTGATATGAGCTCGAATCTCGCCGTTTTCATATGAGTCATAGCTTACCGTGCGTTCCTTCTCGGTCTCGGTTTCCTGCCAGTTTCTGATATCGCCTTTTCTCATAGTATCACCTCTTTCAATTTTTATGTTCGTGTGGGTTGTCTTCTTGCTTGATTTCACCTGCACACTCTGCTATAATTGTGGCGAGAGGAGGTGAATAATATGAAACTTAACTATGATTGCCTGAGAAAAATACTTTTAATTATCGAAAAAGAGCTTAATTGGGACGATGATTTGAAGTATAAATACACAAACCTTTCAAGCCTATGTGATAATTTAAAGGATTTTTCAAGGGCTGAAATAGCCTACGCTTCAAGTATGGCTATCGAAGCCGACCTTATAAATGCCAAAATAATTGACTGTGATGCTTTCATCATCGACATACGCTATTATGGATTGACATATGAAGGTCATCAATTCTTAGACACCATCAGAGAAAACAAAGTATGGAAAAAAACTAAGGATATCGTCAGCTCCGCTGGCGGTGCTTCTCTGGCAGTGATAAAAGAAATCGGCACAAGTTTCCTGACTGACTTACTCAAGAGCCAGCTCCATTGACAGGCGGCTTGCATAATGCAGAGTATTGCAGCTCTGCCGTGCCTTTTATGTAACTTTCTATAAATTCTATAGCCTTATTGCTTACTGCATCATATATCTGTTTGCTTGTACCGTCCTCGTCCTTCCAATGCTGAGGCTGTACAATAAGCTCTGATGTTATCGAAGAGAACATCTTCGTTATCAGCGGAGCTATATCATCTATAAGAATTCTATTTGCCTCACTCGTGAGGCTTTTTCTTTTCCCCTGCTCCATGGTCTCCCTCCTTTCATTCTTATGTCCGTGTGGGTTGTACAGTTGCTTACTTCTCAATCGTGCGAGGTAAGCTAAGAAGTTCATCCGTGCTTACATGAAAGATATTTGACATCTTCACAAGATAGCTCACAGGAAGGTCTTTTTTTGCCTCCCAATTATAAAAGGTTTTTCTTTCAATGCCGAGTTTGTTGCTTAATTCCTCGATAGTAAGCGCGTTACGAGCACATTCAGCCCTTATATTTCTAAACACTGTATCCAAGTTCTCACCTCTCTTGCTACACGTTTTGTGTTTATGTGTATATTATAACACGTATCGTGTAGTTGTCAATACCCAAATATTACACAAATCGTGTTGCCTTATTGTGTGCATATTGCACACAAAGCGTGTTGAAAATTCTACTTGACTATTTACACGTTTTGTGTTATACTTTACACAAAGAGGAGGTGAGCAGAAAAATGTCAATTGATTATAATTTAAAAGTATTACGTACAAAGATGCAATTATCTCAGAAAGAAATGGCTGAAAAACTTGATATGAATTACCGTACATATGCTTCATATGAGCGCGGCGAGCGTGAGCCCAGTGCAGCCATTATAAAAAAAATATGCACTACTTTCGGAGTGTCTTCGGACGAATTATTAAAGGATAGTGCTTCATTACAACAAGATAACATAAAAATCAAACAATCACCTGCTCCGTCAGATGATGATATCAAGTTTGCCCTGTTTGACGGCTCTGAGGGAGTCACCGACGAGATGTACGACGAAGTCAAGCGCTTTGCAAAGTATATAAAGGAGCAGAAGGAGAAAAAATGACACTGGAAGAGCTGTATGAAACCGCCGCAAGCGAGAATATCGATATATATTCCGCAGCTCTCCCGAAAACTCAGTCCATATCTATAATGGACAGTGATCTTAATTGTTATATTGGTCTCGATTATAGCCTGATCCATAGCGAAGCCGAGGAAAAACGCAGGCTCGCTCATGAGATAGGTCATTGTATTAGGGGAGCTTTCTATAATCGATACAGTAAGCTTGATCTGATAAGCAAGCATGAGTACTCCGCTGACAAGTGGGCTTGCGAAACTCTCCTGCCTAAAGAAGATATGCTGGAAGCTTTCAAGCTCGGTTATGTGGAGGTCTGGCAGCTTGCAGAGTATTTCGATGTACCTGAGGAGCTCGTCAAAAAAGCTCTTTGGATACATTTCGATAAAGAAACTTTATAATTTTTAAAAGGGGGATATGCTATGTGTTACACACGTCATTACAAAGGAAAAAACATCTTAGCTGATATTAACGACTATACTGTATTCGATCTGGAAACAACAGGGCTCAACGTTAATACCTGTGAGATAATTGAGATCGCTGCAATAAAAGTAAGAAGCGGCAAAATCGTTGACCAATTTACTTCTTTGGTAAAGCCGTCTTTAAGTGTTCCGAGTGAGATTACTGTTTTTACAGGTATTTGTGATGAAATGCTTGTTGATGCTCCAAAAATAGAAGATATAATTGATGATTTCATTGATTTTATTGGTAATGACATTATTCTCGGGCATAATATATCCACTTATGACAGCACTATCATTTATGATATCTGTGAAAGCTTGAACATGAAGCATTTTAGCAATGATATGCTTGATACTGCACAGTATGCTCGACATTGCAGAATTGATGTGCCTAATAACAAACTTACAACCTTAACAAAGTATCTTGGTATTGAACATAAAAACGCACACAGAGCCTTAGGTGATTGTATTGCAAACCATGAGTGCTATCAAAAGCTTAAATCTTTATTTGATAAATCGTATACCAATGGAAACACATCTGGTCATATTCATAATACTCGCTTTGCTGAGGAAACAAAGCAACTCCATGAGCTTTCTGCTATAGTAAAAAATATCATGAGCGATAATGTTTTAGCTGATGATGAAATCTGTCTTTTAAACAACTGGACGAAGCATAATGAACATCTCAAGGGCAATTATCCGTTCGATATTATTTCAAAGGCTTTAAATGATGTTCTCGAAGACGGCATAATAACTGAAGATGAACGTGTATACTTAATGAATATACTCTCTCATTATGATAATCCTGTTGAACAGCAGTCTTCTGATACTTCAAATGTTACTATCGCCGGAAGTAAGATTGTCTTAACTGGTGAGTTTACTTTAGGCTCACGAGATGAAGTATCTAATAAACTTGCTGATTTAGGCGCAGAAGTTCAAAAAAATGTTACCAAAAAAACTGACTATGTTATCGTAGGTGGATACGGTAGCTCCGATTGGGCTCATGGTAACTATGGTACAAAGGTTAAAAAGGCTTTGGAGTTCCAGTCGAAAGGCGCCGGCATAAAAATAGTAAAGGAAGAGGATTTCTTTAAATAAACAATAACCCCTGCTCCATGCAGGGGATTTATTGAAATTGTGCATTGTGCCTTATTTTTTATCAACAGTTAAAAACTCACAATTGCGACTATACAATGCATTTTTCAACTTGCTTAGTTATTTGTATACTGTATAATGTTATTTGTTGTTATTTACTGATATTTATTACCGTGAAAGAGAGATGATAGTATGTACTTGGTTTATCTCCGTAAGTCCAGAGCTGACGGTGAGCATGAGACCATTGAGGAAGTACTCGCCAAGCACTATAAGATATTGCAGGACTACGCTGCCGCTAAGCTGGGTGGAGCTATTCCCGAGGACAGAATATATCGTGAAGTTGTCTCGGGCGAAACTATACAGGACCGTCCTGAAATGAAAAAGCTCCTCGAACGTATACAGACCGAGGAGATAAAAGGTGTTCTTGTTGTTGATCCGCAGAGACTCTCCAGAGGAGACCTGTCCGACTGCGGCACTATTATCAGAACTTTCCGCTACACTGATACTCTGATCATCACGCCGCAGAAGACGTATGACCTCGGAGATAAGTTCGACAGGAAGTTCTTTGAAATGGAGCTCATGCGCGGAAACGACTATCTTGAATACGTTAAGGAAATCATGATGCGCGGCAGGATAGCCTCTGTACAGGCTGGTAACTACATCGGGAGCGGTTCGCCTTATGGCTACGATAAAGTCAAAGACGGCAAAGTATTCACGCTTGCTCCAAACGGTGAAGCAGATGTGGTAAGGCTTATATATCAGATGTGGAATGAGGGCATCGGGACAACAACGATAGCGCACAAGCTTAATGAGCTGCATATCAAGCCGAGGAAGTCAGAGCTGTGGAGCTCGGCAAGTATCAGAGATATGCTGAGGAATCCTGTATATACTGGAAAGATACGCTGGAACTGGAGAAAGACAGTTAAGAAGTTCGAGGACGGTGAGATTGTAGCTTCGCGCCCTCATGCCGCAGCTGAAGATCAGATACTTGTAGACGGTAAACATGAAGCAATTATAGACGATGACGTATTCGATGCCGCGCAGGATCGCTTCGGGAAGCTTCCAAAGACAAAGCCGAAGATGAAGCTTAATAACGCTTTCGCCGGAATAATGCACTGTGCTTGCGGCAGAGCTATGACATATCGCCCTGAACCTCGCTGCGAAGATCGCCTGCTTTGCACTAATCAAAAATACTGTAATAATAGATCGGCTATATATGCTGAAGTTGTAGAAGAGGTACTCAGAACGCTGAAAGAGCTTGCGGCAGATGTCCGTGAGCTTATCGACAAACCGCAGAAGTCCAGCGATGCACAAAAAGCGGTCGCTGCTGCGCTTGTCAAAGAACTGAATGCTCTGGAGACACAACAAGACCGCTTGTATGAGTTTCTCGAAAAAGGAATATACACGAGTGAAGTATTCGTGAAACGTAATGCTGCGTTATCACAGCGCCGCTCAGAGCTTCAAGAGGCTATCGCAGAAGCTAAAGAGCTTGAGAGTGTAGATGTAGACTATAAGCAGAGATATGTTGCTCTCATGAACGCTATACAAGCTCTGGAAGATGATAGCGTGAGCGTAGCTGATAAGAATCGCCTGCTCCGAGATGTTATCAAGGATATAACATACCGCCGAGAGACGACTGTCCGCGGAAAATGGCAGAATGTCCCTTTTGAACTCGATATCGAGCTTTTATAACTATCATTTACATCATTAATGTGCGGATTCCTCCGTTCCGATATCAGTCAGAAGTCCCTTTACTTCGCCGTAGGGCATTGCATATCGCTGGTTGAGATAGCGCATAGACGCAGCAAGCTCGCCGTCAGGACCTCCCAGCTGTGAAATAATGACCTTTGCCAGCTTTGCGTTGGGTGTTTTTATCTTAACAGGGTACTGTAATTTATTACAATATCTTTGTTGTACATATAGATCACAAGAAGTCCGCACTCAGCGAAAGGTCTGAGAATGGCTTATTTCTGCACATTCTCTCGGTCTTGCAATAGTATATCTTCCTGACAGCTGTATGAAGCAGTCTGTTTTTTTCTTCGGCGTCTGAGCTTTCAAAATTATCTATGACGTATTGCAGCCGTTTGACGGCTTTATCAGGCAGCAGCGCAGGCTTTTGTTCTCTTTCAGCTTCCGTGACAGCCGCTTCGAGCATTTTAATTCTGTCATTTACTATTTCCGAGCGTTCAATGAACGTTTCCTTATCGTAGACCTCCTGTTCCAGCAGGTCATACAGCCTTAAAAGCTGACGTCTTGCCTTTTCCAGCTCCGCCGCAAGCGCAGCTTTTATATTAGGCTGGCTGCCGAACTCGCTGGTGCCTTTGCATTTTAGATTTTCAAACTGCTTGATACGATAGCGTAATGCAGCTATCACAGCCTCGTCAACAGCTTTAATAGCGGAGCTGACTATCTTACCTCGGCACTCACTATGTACGCAAAGCATATGCTCTTGACCGCTGCTTGCAATGAGGCGGCGTTTCAGCTGATGTCCGCAGTTTTTGCAGTAAAGGATACTGTGATAGTAATTTTTCAGCTTGTCATTTGGGCGCAGCTGAGCCGCAGAAGCTGTGCGCTTTTTCTGCTGAGCGTTGTTGAAAGTTTCCTCGCTGATTATCGGCTCATGAATTCCCTTGTAGAGAGTATCGCCGTTGGACTTGCTTTTCCAGCTCAACATTCCGCAGTACAGCGGATTTGAGAGTATCTTCTTAATGCTCGGCGGCTCCCAGAATGTACTCTTTTGCGGACTGACGCCCATACGGTTCAACTCGTTTGCGATGAACTTTGCGCCGTGTCCGTCGAGATAAAGCCTGTATATAAGTCTGATTATTTCGGCTTCTTCGGGAACTACTTCAAGGGTATGGCTCTTCGGCTCGGGATTGACTTTGCGGTAGCCATAGGGTGCTGACGCACTTATATAATTTCCCTCTTTGACAGAAGCAAGTCTGCCGACCTGCATACGGCGCTTGATAGTCTTGTACTCGCGTCGGCTCATAAACAGCGAGAACTCGAAGTATTCCTCATCAAATTCATTATCAGGATCGTATGTCTTTACAGGAGTAACTATCTTAGTCGAGGACTCCCGAAACGCCTGAGCGACTATGCCTTGGTCAATGGTATCACCACGGGCAAGACGCTCGATCTCCACAACGAGGACTCCTGCATATTTCCCCTGAGTAACGTCCGCAAGCAAAGCCTGCATTTGCGGACGGGCAGCTATACTGTCTCCGCTGACTATCTCCTTATATATCTTAACTACGCTGAGCTTCTGCCTTTTTGCAAGCTCAATGAGCATATTCTGATGACGGGCTAGAGTTTCGCCCTCGCCTCTTGCTTCGGCTTCAACATCAGCTCTTGACTTTCGCAGGTACATACAGTATTCTTTCATTTTTGTCCTCCTTTCGTGCTATTATATTACCGATAACACAAGTATAGTACAAGTAATACCGCATATAATTCACTGAAAGGAGAGTAATTATGGACAAAAAGAAAAAAGCCCTCCCCTCTTTGTGGGAGCGCTCTGAATATGATGTGATAAGCGAGACCGAGAATGACACCGAGCTCATCGCCGTTCTGCGCACACGATACAGCGGCGCAACGGTCACCTGCCGCATTCCAAAGCACACTAAGGAAGAGGAAGAAAAGCTCGCAGCAGACATTACATATGCTCTTATGCAGATAGCCTGCACAGGTCAGGACATATCACATATAAAAAATATGGAGATACTTATAGACTGAACTGCAAAAAAGTCCCGAGGTTAACCATAGTGCTTATACAGGAGTTTTATGCTTATTATTGAGAGAACCCCTTTTGAAAAAGGGGCTTCTCTCAAACTCTCTCCCTAAAACTTTCAGTTTTATTTTTTCTCATATAGGGCTCGCTCTGTATTATTACAGGGCTTTTTTTATTTTAGGCGAGCCCTATATGAGAAAAAATCAGCTAAAAAAGTCTTTGGAAAGTGGGATGGGGGAAAGCCTTTCTTCAGAAAGGTTTCCCCCATAATTAACTATAAGCTTCTATATGAGTATTGCGGTTAAACGTGATACTTTTTTAGATGTTCATACTTTTTAACGGGCGCGTTCAAGAGCTTTTATCACGTTCTTATGGACAGGGAATCTCCTGCTTCTCGGATAATCCTTTTTGTACTGTTCAAGGAGCGCTTCGGCGTCTCCTGCCGAAAGCCTTTCCGCCAGCTCCAATGTAAGGCTGTGAACTGCGTTCATCGTCATTACAGCGCTCTGTGGCTGCTCCTCATCGCAGGGCACACGGTACATGAAGTCCAGTACAGCACGTATATCCTCAGAGGAAGGCTTCTCCTCCGCAAAAGCTTTAAGGAGCTTTTCAAGCTCCCCGTAAAAGCGGTCATGGCAGGGATCATCAGAGAGCTTCTTCCCCATTCCTAAAAAACCGTCCCAAGCCTTTCTCTCGCCCTCAAGCTTTGCTACCTGTGAAGTGTACTCCTCATAGACTGCGCGAATATCGTTCAGTATCATTCCTCTTCCTCGCTGTCGTCGGATTCTTCTATAGCTTCGTGAGCTTCCTCGGTGATAACAGCGTCCTTCATCTCTCTCTGAAAGAGATTATATGAATACACTATAAAGGCAATATCTGCCGCTATGAAAACTATTCCGATTATTCTGCATAATGTAACGCTCATGGTAGTATCCTCGGCAAAAAATATCTTGAATGCAAGATATGCGATATATGCTCCCACAACTGCCCTGAGGATCGCACCCTTTCCTGCCTTTGTACGCTTTGCCATATCGTATTTTATACCGTTCATCATTAAGATCCCTTTCCATTATAAACTGCGGCTCGGAGCACATAACTGTCCCGAGCCGCACATGGTATCAGCTTAACCTGCCTTACCGGTCTTTTTGTTGGATACAACGTCAAAGATAACAGCTACAAGAAGAACTGCACCCTTGACTACGTACTGCCAGTTGTTGTCAAGTCCCTTGATAGACATACCCTGATTGATAACGCCGAGGAGGATAGCTCCGACTACAACGCCTCCGACAGTACCGCTTCCGCCGTATGCAGAAGCACCGCCTATGAAGCATGAGCCGATAGCGTCCATTTCAAAGGAGTTACCTGTATCGCCGTTGATAGAACCGATACGAGCGCCGATAAGAAGTCCCGAAAGACCTGCAAGGAGCGACATTGAGGTATAAGCTAAGAAGTAGACCTTGTTTGTGTTGATACCTGAAAGCTTTGTAGCCTTTTCGTTTCCGCCGACTGCATAGAAGTAGCGTCCGAATGCTGTCTTTGAGGTAATGAATGCATAGATGAATACAATAGCAAGTACCCACAGAGCCATTACAGGAATGCCCTTGTAGTGTGCAAGCTTCCATGTGTAAGCGATGACCAGAAGGTCGATAACAGCTATCTTAGCGAACTGTGATACAGCAGAAGCCTGCTTGTAGCCCTTCTTTGCCTTCTTTATACGATTGAAGGCTGTTACGACAACAAGTATGCAGGCAACAGCTATACCTGCGATAAACGCCGACCATTTAACGTCCTTGTCAAGCCCCGGTATCTCGATATAAGAAGCAAAGGTATCGAGGAATGTCTTGTTGTTGATAGCTATGGTCTTTGACTCAAGTATAGCACGGCCTATACCTCTGAACAGGAACATTCCCGCGAGAGTACAGATAAAGGGCGGTATGTGGATATATCCTATCCAGAAGCCCTGCCACATACCTATAACGGCAGACAGAAGCAGACAAAGTATTATGACCGCATAGGCGTTCATATTATGCTTCGACATGAGCTGCGCCGCTATGGCTCCGATGAGGCAGACCGTTGAGCCTACCGAAAGGTCGATGTTACCGCCTGTAAGTATACATAAAAGCATACCGCAGGCCATTACGAGCACGTATGCATTCTGAAGCAGAAGATTCGACATATTCTGCGCAAGCAGGAGCTTGCCATCTGTCCAGAATGAAAAGAATATGAATACCACGACCAATGCAATGACCATGGTGTATTTTTTTACGAATGTTTTGACGTTCATATTATACTCCTTCGATCATTTATTTTTTATCAGACTGTAGGATAGCCGCCATTATCTTCTCCTGCGTTGCTTCGGAAGCAGGCATCTCGGCGACCATTTTGCCCTCGTTCATAACGTAGATACGGTCACACATACCGAGAAGCTCGGGCATTTCCGAGGATATCATTACCACGGACTTTCCCTGTGCCACAAGGTCGTTCATGATGCAATATATCTCATACTTTGCACCTACGTCGATACCTCTTGTGGGCTCGTCGAGAATAAGCACCTCAGGATCAGCAAACATCCACTTTGAAAGCAGTACCTTCTGCTGATTTCCGCCCGAGAGATTTCCAACAGCCTGCTGTACAGAAGGAGTCTTTGTTCTGAGCTTTTCCCTGTATTCTTCTGCCACAGCATTTTCTTTGTCAATATTTATGATACCCTTGCTGCAAACCTTTTCAAGGCGCGACATTGTTACATTCTTGGCAATGCTGTCTGCAAGTATGAGACCATTGCCCTTTCTGTCCTCAGTAACATATGCAAGTCCTGCCTTGATAGCGTCACGAACATTTTTCAGTTCCTTCGTCTCACCGTCTATCTTGAGGTCTCCGCTGATATCCGAGCCGTAAGACCTGCCGAAAATAGACATTGCAAGCTCAGTGCGTCCTGCGCCCTGAAGTCCCGAGAAGCCTACTATCTCGCCGCGGTGAACGTTGAAGGAAACGTTGTCGACAACCTTTTTCTCCGTATATAACGGGTGGTGAACTGTCCAGCCCTTGACCTCCATGCCGACCTTGTCGCTGATATTGTGCTCGCGTGATGGATAACGGTCACTGAGCTCACGTCCGACCATTCCGCTGATGATACGCGCCTCGTCCACATTGTGGTCTGCGTTGTCGATGGTCTCGATAGTCGAACCGTCACGAATAACAGTTATCTTATCCGCAACGTATGATATCTCGTTGAGCTTATGGGAAATAATGATAGAGGTCATGCCCTTCTGCTTGAAGCTTATGAGCAGGTCAAGGAGCATCTTTGAGTCCTCTTCGTTCAGTGATGAAGTAGGCTCGTCAAGAATCAGCAGCTTAACGTCCTTGCTGAGAGCCTTTGCTATCTCAACCAGCTGCTGCTTGCCTGTACCGATGTCCTTGATAAGAGTAGTTGCCTCTTCTTTAAGACCTACCTGCTGCATATGCTCGCTTGCCTCGTGGTAAGTCCTGTCCCAGTCAATACCAAGAAGTCCCTTGCGTTCATTGCCAAGAAACATATTTTCGCCTATAGAAAGTTCAGGAATGAGCGCAAGCTCCTGATGAATGATAACTATGCCCTTTTCCTCACTGTCATGGAGAGTCTTGAATTTGCACTCCTCGCCGTTGTATATGATATCACCTGTATACGAACCGAAAGGATAGGTTCCGCTGAGTACGTTCATAAGAGTGGATTTGCCTGCTCCGTTTTCGCCTACGAGAGCGTGTATCTCACCTGGCTTTACTTGCAGATTAACGTTATCAAGAGCCTTTACACCGGGGAATTCCTTTGTTATGTTTTTCATTTCGAGAATATATTCTGCCAAGTATATCCCTCCTTTATCCTGTCTGTCATGCTGTTCCGAATATGCCTGAATATTCAGAAAAGGGCGGGCAGAGCCCGCCCTTTTACAGACAATATAGCCTTATTACTCGTCATCAAGTGGTCTTAGCTGTTGACTCAAGATACTTATTGTCGCTGTCCCACTTATAGAGACCTGTATCTACGAGAACATCGAGCTTATCCTTTGTGATAACATAAGGAACGAGTAGGTATGAAGGAACTACCTTTACACCGTTGTTGTAAGACTCTGTATCGTATGTAGCCTCAGCAGAAAGTGAGCTTACAAGACTTGCGTCAGGAGTCTGACCTGAAAGGATAGCCTTGGAAACTTCGAGAGTTGCAGCTGCCTCGTCATTTACGTTCTTGTAAACTGTCATTGACTGCTTGCCGTCAACGATGTTCTTGAGGTTAGCAATATCGCCGTCCTGACCTGTTACGATAGGAGTATTCTTACCGCTGTAGTCGGAAGAGATAGCCTGAGCTACACCAAGAGCTGTTGAGTCGTTGGAGCAGAGTGCAACGTCGAGCTGTGTGCTTGTGTAGTAAGAAGCAAGAGTGTTCTGCATATTCTCAAGAGCCTTGTCTGTTGACCAGCTGTCTGTAGCAACCTGCTCGAACTTAGTCTTGCCCGACGGGATCTTGAGCTTGCCTGCGTCGATATAATCCTTGAGAGCGTCGTAAGCGCCGTTGAAGAAGTAGCCTGCGTTATTATCAGCAGGATCGCCTGCGGTAAATTCGATATTGAAAGGACCGTCGCTGTTCTTGAGGTCAAGAGCGTCGATAACGTATTCGCCCTGAAGCTTACCAACTGTGTAGTTATCGAATGAAACGTAGTATGATACTGCGTCTGTATTCATGATAAGACGGTCGTAAGCAATTACAGAGATACCTGCATCCTTAGCATCGGCAAGAGTCTGTGAGAGGGTGTTGCCGTCGATAGCAGCGATAAGGAGAAGGTCTACCTTATCGGCGATCATGCCCTGGATATCATTGTTCTGCTGGTTTGTATCGTTGTCTGAATACTTCAGCTCAACCTTGTAGCCTGCCTCCTCGAACTGTGCCTTGAGGTATTCACCGTCACGGTTCCAGCGCTCGAGAGACTTTGTAGGCATAGCGATACCAACAGTCTTTCCGCCGCTGCTGCTTGAAGAATCGTCTGTCTTTGAAGATGAATCATCGGCAGGTTTAGCGTCTGTTTTGGATTCAGTGTTTGAGTTTGTGTTTGCACCGGTGCCGTTGTCGGAAGAAGATGATGTTGCGCCGCATGAAGCGAGTGTGCCTACCATCACCAGTGTAGAGAGTACTGCAAGAAACTTTTTCATGATAATAATCCTCCTTATGTTAAATTTAATTTGTGAAAAAATTGTTGCCTTACATTATGTTATAACAAATGCTTATGTAAACATTTTACACAGGTTTACTGCTCGTGTCAATAGATTATCTGGCTTTTTTGTTTATTTTAGTCAAAACTTTGGCACATTGTATAAGCACATACATTCAAAACTGTACAAATTGACAAGCTTGTAAATAACTTACAATGCCATAAATATAGCATTTTGTGCAAGTGGCTAAAAGCATTATAAAAAGAGCATGATCTCACAGCATATGTACAACATGGATACGATGATTTTTTCTCATACTGCCACATAAATTATCTCCTTTCCCACGGCCACGGATCGTCTGTCCATGTCCAGCGCTCGCTGCTGATGACCTGTTCGGGTGTCAGCGGTCCGAATTTCCGTGTATACTCGTCAACGGCATTCTCACGGAGTTTCCTGTACTTCTGGAACATAGCCAGACCGCGGCGGCAGTTCGGGTGAGTATCAAGATAGAGATTCAGCTCCTTGAGAGTAAAATCGTATTTCTTTATCTTGCCGAGAAGCATTTTCTGTTCATTCATCTGCTGTCGCCTCCTCCCGAAAAGGGTAAGTCAAGCTCGGGGAAAAGCGTTCCTCTGCTGAGCGCTTCATCGTCGCCGTAGGTCTCTCCCCACTGCTGATACGGCACGTAAGCCATTGCAAGAGGAGTGCTTGCAGGGAAACGGGATACGTTATCCTGCCCTTTATTGGTAATGTTGACCTTCATTTCCATAGCGCCGAGGGAATTTTCACGCTCATGGAGAATCAAGCCGTCCATATCGTCAAAAAGATCCAATTTCATTGATATGTCCTCCTTTCCTGCGCGGAGAACAAGTGCAGATGTCCTCCGCACATTACATACTATGAAAAAGGAACCGACGGGGTTACTAAAGAAAAGTCCGGACACGCAAACAAGTTACGTATCCGGACTCATATCACTTATTTTTTCTCTTTCTGCTCATAAGAAGGGCAAATACAGCTACGGGCACAGCCGCAAACACAGCTCCCGACCTGTCCCCTGTTTTCGGGCTGTCTGCGGAGTTCTTTGCCTTTGCAGCTGACAGTGCTGTGGTAACGCTTGCCGCTGTTGTTGTCACAGCAGGCTCGATGAATTCGCTTTTTGCCTTGATATCCCTGTGACGGACGGTCTCGCCGTCAAGGTTCATGATATTGTAGGAATAATGGTCTCCGTCACGGTAAATCAAACTGAAACGTGCATTTGCACTGCCTATTGTCGTTGACAGAAATCCCGAATTGCCGTAAGTGAAGCTGAGTTTCTGCGAATTATAGCTTGAATCGGCGTATTTTTCGGTGCTTATGAGAGTATCGCCGTCACTGAGTATGAACTCTGTCTCTCCACGTGAGTGGTCGTGACCGAACAGGTACATTATATCCATATCGTACTTTTCGGCATAGCTGTTGATAAGCTTCGCCAGCTCGTAGGAATAGTCGACATTGTACTGATTCTCACCTATCCATTTGCCGACAGACCAGCCGTTTGCATTGACTGATTCAGGCTGAAGTCCCAGAACATGAAGTCCCGAATGTGCCGATATCACCACAAGCTCGCCGTTGTAGCTTTCGGCTGTCTTTTTCAGGAAGCCGTCAAGGTCTTTCAGCGTTCTGTCGTAAGAATAAGTAAATTCATTGCCATTTTTGTAAAGAGCATTCTCGAAGTTCAGTCCGTATACCGTGATGCCCTTGGCATATTTACTGTTTCTGCCCTTTGCTTTCGCAGCCTCGGACATACCGCGAAAAACCTGTCCGCCGCCGAAGCCGTTATCCTTATCAGCTCCAAGACCTGCCCTGAGTGACATTACAGAAGCCGCCTCTCCCGAGTCATGATTTCCCGAGACGAACACCGTGTCAAGGCCGCCTAAATGGGACACTATCTGAGGGTAATACCTGTTCAGCATTCTGTCCTTGTCCGCTGTAGGACCGTTTACAAGGTCGCCTGTGCAGACCACCAGTGACGGGATATAGCCGCCTGTGCTCTCCATTATCTTCTCAACGGCGCGGTCTATGAACTCATACTGCTCATGGATATCCGAGAACGACATGAATGAATCTGGCAGAACTCCCTTTGCAATGACAAAAGCCGCGTCCGCAGAGCGCTCCCTGTAGAGAACGCCGTCGGCGTCGTGTCCCTCGATAAGACAGCCAACGCGATGAACTCCCACAGGCTTGCCCGTCAGAGAATCTGCCGTGAATGTAAGCTTTGCGCAGTCCTGCTCTTCGCCGTCCACGAACCATTTCACGCTGTCCGTGATGATGTTTTTATCAGACAGCTCCACCGAGAATTTCGGTGCGGCATAGCCGCTGCCCTCTATGACGTAGCTCTCCGCGGCAGGCTGTTTCCCTATACAGCGGCTAAGCTGCCCGCCCTTTGCGTAAATGCAGACCTGAGCCGCCTCTGCCGCATTATCAGTGCAGGAAAAAGGCTCATTGCTGTCCTCGGTGTATTTCAGATAATGGATACTGCCGTTTTCGCTGAAGTTCAGAGTACCGCCGCTGTAATCCCACACATTGTCGCCTTCTGTCCACCAGTCTGCGGAGGTATAGAGCTGCCCCTCATGGTATGTAAGGCGGAATGAACTTGACGACAGCGTGGTATACTTCGGAGCAACACTGGTGACGATAGTTCTTCTGAAATAATGCCAGATATACTCGCTGCTGCGGCTGTCCTTGGCAGTGAATATCTTCTGTTCGCCGTCGCTGCCCTTTACGCAGATGATGTAGTCGTTTTCGTCCTCAAAGCCGTTGACTTTGTACCATTTCTGTCCGTCTTCAAGAGTCAGGACTCCGTTTTCCTCACTCTGCGGAGATTTAACGGTGTAGTATGGCTCGTCAGCCGCATATGCATACATATGGATACCAAATGAGCATACAACGGCTGCCGTTATTATCACAGTTTTTTTCTTAAAAATGTCCATAAAAAACTCCTGTTATGCTAAGAAAGCCATAGCACATCATGTACTATGGCTTTAACTTTTGCATTATCAATATTCCGAAAGCACGATATTTACAATGCCCTGATAAAGGAAACCTGTCTCACTGGCGAAATTAAAGCCGAAATCCGCAGGATTCTGAAGCTGCATAACGATTATGTATGAGCCGTCCTGAGCGTAATTGCTGTAGTCACTGTAAACAGGCTTTTCTGCCGACTTGTCGGCAACGTTCCTGAGACAGCCTGTGATATACAGGAAGTCCCCTGCTCCTGTCTCCGCAGTTCCTGTTTTGGCGAAGAATTCATAGTTTTCGGGAACGTAAACGCCTATATTGTTTGCAACGCCCCTCATGCCCTCAAGAAGATTCTGTCGGTACTCCTTTGGTATGCTTGCTATGACTTCATAGGGAGCGCTTCCCTTTGCGCACTCCTTGTTGGGATCGGTGGTATCAACTATCTGCTGTACCACAAAGGGCTTTACCATATCGCCGAAAACAGCCTCTCTGCCAAGAGCCGCAAGATATATCGGGCAGGTCTTTACATAGGACTGACCGAATGCGCTCCTGCGCAGGTCGTCAAGGCAGTATATCTCGATATTGTTCTGGATAGTTCCGAAATCGCAGTCTATGGGATCGCAGAAGTGGAAAATGCTGCCAAGCTCTTCAAGGACTTTTTCCGAGCCAAGCTGGTCGAAAACCTTTGCGAAGAAGATATTGCTGGAACCCACAAACGCAGAGCTGAGAGTTCTTTCGGGGATAGGATACATACCCGAATCGTGATCCCAGTTCACGATAGTAGCGCCGCTGTCGAACCACTCGCCGTCGTCATAGACGGTGTGTATGCCGTTCTTGTCGGCAATGACCTCGGACATTATCTTGAAGCACGAACCCGGTGAAGCGTTCTGGAACGCCTTGTTCTGCAATGTGCCGCTGTAGAGATTGCTGCTGTACTCCGTATCGGAGTAGAACAGCTCGGGATCGTAGTTAGGGTAAGAAGCCTCCGCCATTATGGAGCCGTCCGTTCTCAGCACGACTATGGAGCCTGCCATACCCATATTAGCCATATATGTACATAATTCGTTCTGCTTATCTGCGTCAATGGTAAGTCTTACCGACTCGCCTACATTATTGCTCTCATTAACAGGGGTTGGATTCTTGGTGCAGAGCAGGTCTTTAAGTGCCTCGTCAAGACCTGACGAAGCCACACTGATTATATTACCGAATGAATAACCGCAGTCCTCGCCGTAATAGCGCTGATCCTCGTTTTCATAGGCATATGTTCCATAGGTCAAAAGCCTGTGATTGGTATCGTATATGTTCCCCCTATAAACGAATTCAGTTGTAGTAGTTACAGTGATTTCGGGAGCAGCTGTCTCTTCTGTAGTTTCTTGCCTTGCCGAGCGGGAGCTTTTATCATTGTGGACTTCAAACTGTCCTACCTCTGCTGAACAGGACGGAAACGACAGCGCCGCTGCTGCTGCTATTAACAGCGGCATAAGTCTTTTTCCCCTGATTATCATTACTGATTACCGTCCTAAATTGATATGTGTGCTTAGCGCCGCGGACCGCAGCGCGGAAAGTCTACTATTATTATACATTTATTTCCTTAATTCGTCAATACGTTTTAAAAAATATTAAAAAATAATGATAAAAAATCCCTTTCGCGGCTGCAAAAGGGATTTTTCGACATTTATTTACCTGCAACGATATTCATGATGCCGTTATAGAGTCCTGCGGACTGTGATGCAAACTCAAAACCGTGGTCTGCGGGGTTCTGTATCTCCATAACAACTACATAAGAGCCTGTTTCACCGTAGTTATCATAGTTTTCATAAGTCTGTGAGCCGTTGTCGCTGTTGTTCTTAGCGCAGCCTGTTATGTAGAGATAATCGCCGCGCCAGCCCTCGGCTGTTCCTGTTTTAGCATAGAAGCTGTAGTTTCCTGCCACGTAAACGCCGATATCAGAACCTACTCCTCTCATGCCGTTAAGAAGATTATCGCGGCACTCGGGCGGAATTGAAGCTATAACGTCGTAAGCCTTTGAGCCGTCCCCTATCTTTGTATTGGGATCGCTGCTGTCAACGATGTCCTTCAGCACGAACGGAGTTACCATATCGCCGAATACAGCCTCTCTGCCGAGAGCGGTGAGGAATATGGGACAGGTCAGGACTTTTGACTGACCGAATGCACTTCTGCGGAGATCGTCAACGTCCTCTATCTCGATATTATTGCTCAAAACTCCGAAATCGCACTTGATATCGTCGGAATCATCAGCTCCGAAGTGAAAAATGGTCTTTAAATCGCTGAGAACGGCGTCTTCGCCGATATTATCGAAAGCCTTTGCGAAGAAGATATTGCTGGAGTTTATAAATGCGGAGCTGAGGGAGCGCTCCATAGGGTAGCTTGCCTTGTTGGTCTCGTGATCCCAGTTTACAATGGGGTGGTCGTTGCCGAAATCCCATGTGCCGTCGTCATGAAGTGAATAAACGCCGTGCTTGTCGGAGATGACCTCGGACATTATCTTGAAGCATGAGCCCGGCTCATAGTTGCTGAACGCCTTGTTTCCCACGTCTCCCCATGCAAGGTCCTCGTCGTATTTCTGGTCGGCAACTGCATTAGGATCGTATGAGGGATAGCTTACCTGCGCCATGATAGAGCCGTCTGTGCGGAGAACTACAGCCGCGCCAACAATGTTGTTGCTCTCCATGTAGCTGTATATCTGGTTCTGTACGTCGCCGTCCAGCGTCAGCTTTATTGCCTGCGGACTTCCGCTCGGGGAAGTCTTTGTAAGTATATCCTCAAAGGCTGTATCGTAGCCCTCGGACATGGTGGTGAGGATATTGGCAAAGGATACCGCATACTCGTCGGCAAAAACTCTGCGCTTGCCGTCCTCGGAAGTTGAAACGAGAAGATGTCCCTTTGCGTCGTAGATATTGCCCTTTGCCCCTGCGGACTGCGGTACTGTAGTTGTTTCCGATTCGCCTGTAGTCGTTGTCACGGGAGCTGTAGTCGCATCGGCAGCTGTTGTTTTCTCGGCAGGACCGTCTGCGCCCTCTATCTTTCCCACTGATTTTGAAGAGCAGGAAGCAAAGCCTGCAAGCATTGTAATTGAAGCGGCAAGAGCCGTTATTTTTCTTATTTTCATAATAGACTTTCCTTTGTTATCATAAATTTTCAAACAATAATATTATATACTATAGCCGTGATTTCGTCAACTGTCCGCAGAAAAAATAAAAAAATCCCGAAAAAGCTTGACTACAGACAAAAAATATGCGATAATAAGACTTGTGAATTTTTAGGAAAGTGAGTTTTATTATGTTAAAATATCTTTTGACGTTTCTTATTTCGATGGTGCCGCTTGTAGAGCTCAGACTCGGTATCCCATTCGGCGTGGGCATGGGCGTTAAGTGGCAGTATGCCGTTCTCATCTGTATGATAGGCAATATGCTTCCCGTTCCGTTCATTTTCTTATTTGCAAGAAAGATACTTGAATGGGGCGCTGACAAGCCCGTTATCGGCAAGTTCTTCTCATGGTGTCTAAAAAAAGGACACAGCGGCGGAGAAAAGCTTCAGGAAAAGGCAGGCAAGGGTATGTTCTGGGCTCTGCTCCTCTTTGTTGGCATTCCGCTCCCGGGTACAGGCGCATGGACAGGCACTCTGGCAGCAAGTCTCCTTGACCTTGATTTCAAGAAGAGCATTCTTGCAGTTGCCTGCGGAGTTGTCCTCGCTGCAACTATCATCACAATACTCACTCTTTGTGGTGTTGCAGCATTTACAGCAGCAAAATAATCAAAAAGCGCAGCGCAAAGCTGCGCTTTTTTAGTTGAGAGTTGAGAGTGTAGAGTTTAGGTGTTCGCTCTGCTCACATTATTTAAATAATGTCTCCGCAGGAGACACCATAACTCTTAACTCTCAATTCTCAACTCTCAACTTAGTGGAACGCCGAGGGCGGCGTTCCCTACATTGGGACTTTACAAATAACTACAAAAGTAGTATAATATGAGTATATCTTATTAAACGGAGGAATTTATTATGTATATAACCTGTCTCGACCTTGAAGGAGTTCTTGTACCTGAGATCTGGATCGCTTTTGCTGAGGCAAGCGGCATTCCCGAACTCAAAAAGACTACCCGTGACGAGCCCGACTACGACAAGCTCATGAACTGGCGTCTCGGCGTCCTCAAGGAGCACGGTCTCGGACTTAAAGAAATACAGGACACTATCGCTAAGATCGAGCCTATGGAAGGCGCTAAGGAGTTTCTCGACGCGCTCCGCGAGCTTGGTCAGGTAATCATCATCAGCGATACATTCACACAGTTTGCAGCTCCTCTTATGAAGAAGCTGGGCTGGCCTACAATTTTCTGCAATTCCCTTGAAGTTGCTCCCAACGGCGAGATAACAGGCTTCAAGATGCGCTGTGAGAAGTCCAAGCTCACCACAGTAAAGGCTCTCCAGTCAATCGGCTACGATACTATCGCAAGCGGCGACAGCTACAACGACCTCGGCATGATAGAGGCAAGCAAGGCTGGCTTCCTCTTCAGAAGCACAGAGCAGATAAAGAAGGATCACCCGGAGCTTCCTGCTTTCGAGACATATGACGAGCTCCTTGCAGCTATCAAAAAGGCAATGGTCTGAGACCATTCCCATACAGTCCAAAAACCTTATCTAAAGGAGGCTAACCCCATGAAAGTACTTATCGTCATTGATATGCAGAACGACTTCACCACAGGAGTTCTGGGCAATCCCCAGACTGCCGCTGTTACGGCAAATGTCGTTAAGAAGATAAACGAGTTCCGCAAGTCAGAAAAGGACGGACGCATAATCGCTACCCTTGATACTCACACCGAGGACTACATGAATACTCAGGAGGGAAAGAATCTCCCTGTTCCCCACTGTATCCGCGGCTCTGAGGGCTGGAAGCTCGTTCCCGAGGTAGAAAAGGCTCTCGGCAAGGACTGCACTATCGTGGAGAAGCCTACCTTCGGCGCAATAAACCTGCCTGAGATAATAGGCAGCGGCAAGAATATCGAGGAATTTCAGTTCATCGGCGTATGCACTGATATCTGCGTAATTTCAAACGCTATGATAATCAAGGCTGCATATCCCGAAATACCCGTTAGGGTAATTTCGGACTGCTGTGCAGGAGTTTCTCCCGAAAGCCACGAAAATGCTCTGAACGCAATGAAAGTCGTTCAGATGATAGTTGAATAGATAGGAGCGTATAAATATGAGCTATAGTTTCAACGCTGAAAAGGTCACAAATGAAATAGTACAGTGGATACGCGACCTCTTTGAGAGGACCGCAACTCCGCAGACAAAGGCAGTTATCGGTATATCAGGCGGCAAGGACAGCTCCGTAGCTGCTGCGGTATGCGTAAAGGCTCTCGGCAAGGACAGAGTTATCGGCGTCCTCATGCCTCAGGGCGAACAGGCTGACATTGCATACAGCCGTCTGCTGGTGGATACTCTCGGCATAAAGAGCTACACTATCAATATTGGTGAAACAGTTTCCACATTCATGAACGAGCTGAAAAAGCACATGGAGCCCTCAAATCAGGCTGTTGTGAATACTCCCGCACGAATCAGAATGACTACTCTCTATGCAGTTGCAGCAAGTCATAACGGCAGAGTTGTAAATACCTGCAACCTCTCCGAGGACTGGGTGGGCTATTCCACTAAATTCGGCGACGCGGCAGGAGACTTCTCTCCCCTTTCAGACCTGACAGTTACCGAGGTATTGCAGGTTGGCGAATATCTGGGACTTCCAAATGAGCTTGTCCACAAAACACCTATTGACGGTCTCTGCGGCAAGACAGACGAGGAGAATCTCGGCTTCACATACGCTATGCTGGACAAGTATATCCGCGGTCTTGACGACCTGAGCTCAGTTCCCGAGATAAAGGAAAAGATAGACCGTATGCACAGAGCTAATCTCCATAAGTTACAGCTCATGCCAAAGTACGAGCAGAACAAATAACAGCTATACAACAAAGCCCGAGACATTGAACCGCCCCAAATTGTGCGTACAGCACAAAAAAGCCCCTATAGCAAATTAAATTAAGCTACGAACTGGCTTCGCAATTCGAGCGGAGTCAGTTTTGTTTTGAGTTGAATACGTTGATGATT
>Ga0256405_10001920_pt1 | contig 52281 bp, 60 predicted proteins | sample RumenRJG_02DNA_FD_189096 | JGI IMG/M metagenome (GOLD analysis project Ga0256405, IMG submission 189096) | Bovine rumen microbial communities from Lethbridge, Alberta, Canada - RJG_02 | ecosystem: Host-associated > Mammals > Digestive system > Stomach > Rumen | place: Canada: Alberta...
AAAATAAAAAAAAAAAAAAAAAAAAAAAAAAAAAAAAAAAAAAAAAAAAAAAAAAAAAAAAAAAAAAAAAAAAAAAAAAAAAAAAAAAAAAAAAAAAAAAAAAAAAAAAAAAAAAAAAAAAAAAAAACTCTGTACCAGACAGAGTTTTTTTTGTATACTTTGTTAATTAGTCAGACTATTTAACAAATAAAAATATGATATTATAATATAAAGTATGAATGTATTAGAAATAAATAATTTAAACATAAATTTTAACTTAGAAGAAGGTGTTTATCAAGCTGTTGACAACATTTGCCTCTCAATAAAAGAAGGTTCGACACATGCATTGGTAGGTGAATCAGGCTGCGGTAAAAGTATTACAGCAATGTCAATTTTAAATTTACTTCAAAAAACAGCAAGTATAACCAGAGGCAGCATCATTTTTGAAGATAAAGATTTATTATCTGTTTCTAAAAAAGAAATGCAATCAATAAGAGGCTCTAAAATAGCTTTAATACCCCAAGACCCGTTAACATCTCTAAACCCTCTTTACACAATAGGAAATCAACTTTTAGAAATAATTGAACTACACCAACATCTGGAAAAAATTAAAGCAAAAGAGAAAGCAATAGAAGCTCTTAAACTGGTAAAAATTCCGGCTCCGGAAAGATGTTTCAATTCATATCCGCATGAACTTTCAGGAGGAATGAAGCAAAGAGCAATTATCGCAATGGCTTTGGCATGCCAAGCAAAACTAATTATTGCAGATGAACCAACAACAGCATTGGATGTTACAATACAGGTTCAAATAATGAATTTATTGGAAGAAATAAAAAAAGAATATGGAACATCTATTTTGTTAATATCACACGATCTTGCCCTTGTAAGCCAATATGCGGATGAGATTAGTGTAATGTATTCGGGAAGAATAGTAGAACAAGCTAATGTTCGGGAATTTTTCTTAACAACAAATCACCCGTATTCTACTTCTCTAATAAGAGCCTTACCTTCAAATAAGTTTAAAAAACTTGCATCAATAAAAGGTCAACCTCCAACTCTTAAACAAAACATTAACGGTTGTAAATTTCATCCAAGATGCAGTTATTGCCTACCTCAAGTTTGTAATAGCGAAATACCGGAATTAAAAGAAATAGGACTGCATCATTTTTCGGCTTGTCATTTAAACTAAATTTTATAAGATAATTATTGACAAATTTCAGCATAAATAAAACAAAACAAACGGAAAATTTCAATATTCCGTTTGTTTTATAAATTTTAAATAAAAACTACAATTATATTTTTAACAATGTTTTTCAATATTTCCTACAATAGTAGATTTAGGCATCAAACCAACCATTCTTTCAACAGGCTCACCATTTTTGAAAACAAGAAGACTTGGCAGTCCTGAAATAGAATATTCTTTTGCAATATTTAAATTTTCATCTGCATTAACCTTTACAATTTTTACTTTTTCACCTAATTCTGATGCAATTTCATCAAGAACAGGACCTAATTTTCTGCAAGGACCACACCACGTTGCCCAAAAATCTACAAGTACAGGTAAAGATGAATTCAATACTTCTTCTTTAAAATTACTTTCGTTTATATCCATAGCATTTGACATGATTTTCTCCTTATTATGTAACATATATATATTTATATTACCATAAAAATTATTTTTGTGTTACTCTTTTATTGTACAATAGCTAAGAATTAAGATAGTCGGGAAAATAAAAATAAATGGCAAGAAAAAAAATTATTGAAATAGTGTTGGATACAGAAACAACAGGATTAGATTTTACTAAAGAAAAAATTATTGAATTTGCTGCTGTCAGACTGGAAAATGGAAAAATAAAAGATAAATTTCAAACACTTATAAACCCTCAACAGCACATCAGAAAATCATCAATTGCAATTCACGGTATTACAGAAGATATGGTAAAAGATGCACCTACAGAATCCGAAATTATGCCCGCAATAATTGATTTTATAGGAGAATATCCAATTGTTGCACATAATGCTATATTTGATTATCAATTTTTAAATGAAGCATCATTAAGATGTTTTGATAAACCTTTAAAAAATGCTCGTATAGATTCACAATTCATGTTTAAAGAAGTATACCCCGACTTAGATTCTCACGGATTAGAAAATCTTTGCATAAAATTTAATGTTGAATTTAAAGATCATCATAGAGCAATGGCAGATACAATGGGACTGGCTCTCGCTTATCCGGCATTAAAGAAATTGTATCTTCAAAAAAACAAATGGGAAGAATCTCAACTGGAAAATATTGAATACTTGTTTGAAAGATTTATAAGAATTCAAAATACAGTAACAACCCTTCAGGCTGAATTACAAGATTTAAAATCAATTTTTAAATTGCATTTTGAACTTGGAGGTTCCCCTATTACAGCTCAAACCGGAGAAACATTGTCCTACCAATCTAAACAATCATACAGTTACAACCTTAAAGATATAAAACAAGTTTTAGACGATATTGGAGCTCTTGAAAAAGCCGTAAAATTAAACAATGGTTTTATAGACAGACTTTATAACAGTAATAGTCTTACACAAGAACAAAAAGAAATCTTACAAAACGCTCGTAACGAGATTTCTGAAACAAAAAATATTCATATTACAAAAAACAATAAATAGGAATTAAATTATGTCAAATTTTATAATTAATTATTTCAAAGAACCACCCATTAAAGAGGAAATTCAAGATAAAGAAAAAGTAGATAAAATGTATAAACATTGGAGTTTTAGAATTTTTTACTCTGTCTACTTAGCTTATATTATTGCACATTTATGCAGAAAAAATATTGCAGTAGCTTTACCGTTCATTGGTCAAGATTTAGGATATACAAATACACAGCTTGGTATTTTAGGTTCATCATTATATATGACTTACGGTATAGGTAAATTCTGTAACGGGATTTTGGCAGATAGAAGTAATGTAAGAACTTTTTTGCCTACCGCAATGATAATTTCAGCAATTGCAAACTTGTGTTTTGCATATAGTGCAGTATTTATTACACCAGGACATGTTTCATTTTTTGGACTTCCTTCCTCTACAATTCTTTTGTGGATATTGACATTTTTCTGGGGTGCTAACGGTTGGTTTCAATCTATGATATTTCCTCCAATAGCTAAGGCATTGTCTTATTGGCTTTCTAAATCAGAACGTGCAACTAAATGGTCTATATGGTCAACTTCTCACCAATTGGGCGTATTTACCACTGTTATGCTATCAGGAATTTTAATAGGTCATTTTGGATGGAAAACAGCTTTTGGCATAGAAGCAATCATAGTTATAATCACAGCATTTTGGTTATTTGAAAGATTAAGAGATAAACCTCAATCTATGGGATTACCTGATATTGATGTTTATAAAAATGAAAAGATAGATGAACCTGAAGAAGAACAAAAAAAACAAACAATGTCTTATTTTGAAATGTTCAGAAAATACATAATTTGCAATAAAATTCTATGGTTACTATCAATAGCGTATGCATTTGTATATGTAATTCGTTTTGGTACAGAAGATTGGTTTGTTAAATATTTAATGGAATTTAAAGGTGATAGTCTTGCAATAGCAACAGCAAAATTAAGCTCACTTGCTGTTGTAGGTTCTGTAGGTGCAATCGCAGCAGGATGGTTCTCTGACCGTTCAAGTTCAGGAAGCAGAATTCCAATTAACATTATATTTTTTATCGGTTTGGGAACATGCTTGTTTTTATTCCATATAAATACTTTTGATCCATTTGATTATATCTTGGCAGCACTAATAGGTGCATTTACAGCAGGACCGCAATTATTATTGGGCGGAGTTTGTGCATTGGAAGCAACATCAAAAGAAGTAGCATCTGCAGCATTAGGATTCGCAGGTATGTTTGGTTACGTAGGAGCTGTACTTTCCGCATCAGGAACTGGTTTTATGATAGACTTTTTTCAGGCAAAATTTAATAACGGGTGGTTAGGTGCTGTTATATTCTGGATTTCTTCTTCTATTATCGGTATCATCATGTGCTTAATCATAATGGCTTATAGTTCAGCAAAAGCAAAAAAGCTAAAAAAGACTGAAGTTAAAAATCCATCAGAAGAAGCAAAAATAGAAGTTCAAAAATAAGGATACAGATTTATGAATAAACTATTTGTAATATCAGGTTCATCAGGAGTAGGAAAAGGCACTGTAATAAAACAACTCCTAAAAAAAAATAATACCGTAAAATTGTCAATATCAACTACAACAAGAAAGCCTCGTAAAGGAGAAATTGACGGAGAACATTATTTCTTTGTTGAAAAAGAAGATTTTTTAAATGCAGTTAAAAATAACGAGTTTATAGAATGGGCTGAATTTTCAGGAAATTATTACGGAACAAAAAAAAATTTTGTAGAAAATAACCTTAAGAATGGTTGTAGTGTATTATTAGAAATAGATACACAAGGTGCATTGCAAATAAAGAAAAAAATGCCGGAAGCTATTTTAATTTTTATAGCACCTCCATCACTTGAAGAACTAAAAAAAAGATTAATAGAGCGAGGCACAGAAACAGAAGACGCAATAAAAAAAAGATTGAACTGCGTAGAAAAAGAACAGGAAACTTCTAAATCTTATGATTATATAGTTATAAATGATACAGTTGAAGATGCCGTCTTAAAATTAGAAGAAATATTTAATAAAGAAAATAAAAATCAAAATGAATAAATATAAACTTGTAAAACCAATAGAAGATATAGCACCCATAATAACACAAGAACCATGGGATTGTTCAGGATGGATTATTGATAATGAAAATATTTTAAATATAAATAAAGTTATGCTTGCGTTGACAATAAATGATGATGTAGTTTCACAGGCAAGAAAACATAACTGCGATATGATAATTTCTCATCACCCTTTATTTGAAGTTCCAATCAAATATAAAGATATTCAAATGTACTGTGCCCACACAAACTTAGATAAAGCTCAAGGCGGGACGACAGATACTCTGATTGAAGAGCTGAAACTTGGTGTTAAATTTTTTGAAAACAATGCTTTTACAAGATTTATAGAATTAAAGACAAAAATTGATTTAAAAACACTTTTAAACAAAATAAAAAAAATATCTAAAAAAGCAAGATATGTAAATAACAACAAAAAAAAATTTATACAAAAAATAGCTGTATGTGCCGGTTCAGGGAGTGAATTCATACAAGATGCCGAAGAAAAAAATTATGATGTTTTTATAACAGGAGATATAAAATACCATACAGCAGATTCAAGTAATATAATACTTATAGATTTAGGGCATTTTGAAAGTGAAAAACTTATAGTAAAAAAATTAGCAAAAATAATTGAAAATAAAGAAGTGGAACTAACTTATGCAAAACAAAAATCTCCTTTTATTTATATTTAGTATAATAAGTCTATTTTTAATTAGTAATATTTGCTTCGCTTATCAAACAGTCTTGATAAATTTTCATGATGATAAAGAATGGAAGAAGGTATATAACCAAACAAGAGGAAATGAACATATCGTTCAATTTGTACCTCAAGGACAAAGTTATAGAAAGTGGAATGAAACATACATATTTCATTCATACAAATTCAAAAATTTTAAAGGCAATGCTGTTTCGTTTTTAGGAGCTTTAACAAGAAAACTTGAACAACAAAACAATACAAAGCCCTATGTTACAATTAAAAGAAGTAATAATGATTCTATTGCAACAAGATGTATTGCGTCCAATGATTTTATAAAGTCGCAATGCGACATATACAGAGTAACTATTGGTCAAGAATCTATAATATCAATTCAGTACATTAATAAAAATACAGTTAATTTTAAAAGTAATTACAATAAATATCTGGAAAGTGTTTCAGAAGCAAATCCATACTACAGCTATTATAGATATGACAGAATAATGAGCAGAGGAACATCTTTTGAATTATAAAGAATTTAACAGATATGCAAAAGAACTCTTAAGTCTAACCTTACCAATGATTATGGGAGGAATAGGATTTGCATTTATATTTGTAGGAGATGTATTTGTAGCTGCAAGATATGATACAGATGTTTTAGCTGCAGTAAGCATTTCGGGAGCCATAACAAGTATTATATTTATGTTTGGTATAGGAATGTTAAGCAGTGTTTCAGCCTATTTATCAAACAGATTAGGAGCAAAAAAATCTGCAAAATCATACCTCTTTCCTTCCATAAAATTTGCAGAAATTCTTGCCTTTATAAGCTTTTTAATGATAATCGCCGTTATACCTTTTTTCGAAAAAATGGGATTTGAAGAAAAATTAATTCCAATGATGAATACATACACTTTTATCTTTGCTTTTTCAACATTTGGAGATTATCTTTTTAAAACAATGAAAGAATTTTTTCAATCATATAAAATAGTTTTTATACCAAATTTAATTGTAATCTTAGCTATTTTTGTAAATTTATCAGCAAATTGGATATTAGCATTTGGAGTAGGGCCTTTTCCTGAATTAGGAGAAGCCGGACTTGCAATTGCCACAGTTATTTCAAGAATGTTTATGGGACTTTCTATTTTATTCTTTTATTTTTATAAATTTAAGCTAAAAATAGTTAAAAAAGCTTATACAAATTACTATAAAGGGATGATAGAAATAGGACTGCCAATTTCTCTTGCAGTATGTATAGAATTTTTGGCATTCAATATAATAACTGTATTTATGGGAAGAATTAACGGAATATATTCAGCAGCCGCAAGTATTTTAATTGCAATAATAAACACAACATTTATGGTACCTCTGTCTGTATCAATTGCTACGACAATAAAAGTTGGTTATTCAAATGGTGCAAAGAATTTAATAGATATAAAAAGATATTCTGTTGTAAGCTGTATTATATCTGAAATATTTATGCTTCTATGCGGTATTATTATAGCAATATTCCCTATTCAAATTATAAAATTATTTACTTCTGACACCGAACTAATAAAAATAATGATACCGATAATGATATTACTTGCTATATTTGAAATAACAGATGGCTTACAAGTAACACTTAGTGGTATTTTTAAAGGGCTAAAAGATACAAAAATTGTTATGATAACTAATTTTATAAGCTATTTAGTTATCGGTCTTCCTATCGGAACTTATTTTGCAATAATAAAAAGTCAAAATTTGTTTGGATTTTGGATAGGCTTATGTATAACATCCGTACTACTATGTATAGTTTTTTGGATAAAACTTTTTACAAAATTCAAAAAACTTGAGTTAGAATTCAAAAAGCTCTGATATTTTTACATTTAAAGCTATCGCAATAACTAAAAGATGTTTATTGATGTACATACCAAAAGCAAGACCATTTTCTATTTTAGTTAAATATCTTACGGATATTTTTGTTTTTTGAGATAAATCTTTAATAGGCAGATTTTGTTTTTCTCTTAAAAACTTTATTCTTTCTCCAATTAATTTAAAATAATTTTCGTAATTATTATCTTTTTTCATTGATTAATATCCTTTTTACACATTATACATGTAGGTTGTACATTCTGCCCAACAATTTTACGTTGGGGTAAAACCCCAACCTACTACTACAGAACATATTAAAATAATGTCAATTTCTTGGATATATAACAATGTTATAACATTGTTTAAACAAAATTTAAATTTTATTATATATACAAAGAATTTTAGACCTTGTAAAATAAAAATAATGTACTGATTTATAGGTTATAATTAATGAAAAAGAAATTTACAACAGTTGGCAACAGCTGGGCAATGTTGTTTACCAAAACAATGTTAGAATCACTAGAAATAAACCCCGAAACTGAACAAGCAGAAATTGAAATTGATAAAAAAAGAATTATAATTCAAAAAGAGCAAATTTAAATATGCAAATAAATAAAATAAACCGACCATTATTAAATAAACAAATAAATGTATACAAAAGAATAACAAACTGTGCGTTGTTTTGGTAAAACGAGTTTGCACAGTTCAGCTTGAGCATTACAATTTATTAGTTTTGAAATACAGGTCGGCAGTTCCTTTTGATTCTACTTCTTTGCTGTCAAAGAAATAGAACATTTATTATTTTCTAAATTCTTTTTTCAAAGTATCTTCCGGATGATTTGAATTTGAAAGAATAATCTCTCTGTATTCATTTTTATCGATATTTACACCCCAATTTTTTGTATTTAAGGTAAACTTTTTCTTCTTTTTATTGCTCAACATAATTTAATTATAGTACAATTTAAGTAAAACGGAGAAATTTTATGAAAAATATAAAAGGTATAATATTTGACTTTAACGGAACACTTTTTAATGATACAAAACTGCACGAAATAGCATGGATTGAATATTCAGCAAAACTACGAGGTACTCCTTTTAATGATTACGAACTTGAACATTATATGTTTGGACGAAGCAACAACGAAATTATTGAGTACGCAATAGGGAGAAAACCTACACAAGAAGAAATCAATAAATACGCTTGGGAAAAAGAAGAATGCTACCGTCAACTTGTTTTAAAAAATCCTGACAGGATTAAACTTGTCAAAGGTGCTGAAAATATTTTAGACTACGTAAAAGAAAATAATATTCCAAGCACAATTGCAACAGGGTCAGAAATAAACAACGTAAAATTCTTTATAGATATATTTAAACTTGATAAATGGTTTGACACCTCAAAAATAATATATGATGACGGTAAAAGATTAGGCAAACCTCACCCTGACATATATTTAGAAGCTTTAAAAGTTTTGAATTTAAAAGCAGATGAAACATTAGTATTTGAAGATTCATATTCCGGAATTTGTGCAGCAAATTCTGCAGGTATAGGAACTATAATAGCACTAAACGAACAGCCTAAAACATTCAAACATAAAGATAAAGTTTCAAAAGTAATAAAAGATTTTACAGAAATTGATATAAAATCTCTAATAACTGCTTGAATGTAGAATATTTTTTATGTAAACTAAAAACGGCTGAAATATGAATAGCAAATTACAGATTAAACCCCACGGAGAAATTAGAAATGGACATAGAAAAATTACGAAATATAGCAATAATAGCACACGTTGACCATGGTAAAACATCAATGGTAGATTGTATGTTAAAGCAAAGCGGAGTATTTAGAGAAAATCAACAGGTTCAAGCCTGTGTACTTGATTCAAATGACCTTGAACGTGAAAGAGGAATTACAATTCTTTCAAAAAATATCTCTGTTGACTACAAAGGATACCATATTAACGTCGTAGATACCCCTGGCCACGCAGATTTTGGTGGAGAAGTTGAGCGTGTTTTGGGTATGGTTGACGGAGCTTTACTTATCGTTGATGCGGCTGAAGGTCCTATGCCTCAAACAAGATTTGTTCTTTCAAAAGCATTAGAATTGGGTTTGAGAATTATCGTTGTAATAAACAAAATTGATAAACCTGCTGCAGAACCTGATTTAGCATTGGATAAAGTCTTTGATTTATTTACAGAATTAACAGATAATGATGATTTAATAGATTTTCCTGTAATTTATGCAAGTTCATTGCAAGGATTTGCAAAAAAAGAATTAGAAGATGAAAGCGACAATATTGCACCACTAATGGATTGTATTATAGAAAATATAAAACACCCTGAAGGAGATGCTGAAGCTAATCTTCAATTCCATGTTACAACTCTTGACTATAATGATTACGTTGGAAGAATTGCAATAGGAAGAATTAAAAATGGACATTTAAAATCTCAAGAAACATTGTCTTTAATAAAAGCAGATGGTTCAATTCAAAAATGCAAAATAACAAAATTATTCGGTTTCCACGATTTAGGAAGAGTTGAAATTGAAGAAGCATCAGCAGGTGATATAGTAGGTATTGCCGGCTTTAGCGATGTTCAAATAGGCGAAACTATTTCATCTCTTGATAACCCTGAAGCATTACCTTTAATTCACATTGATGAACCTACATTACAAATGAATTTTTCCGTAAATGACAGCCCATACGCAGGACAAGAAGGGAAATTTGTAACGTCAAGACAACTAAGAAAGAGATTGTATGACGAACTTGAAAAAAATGTCAGCTTACGAGTTGAAGATACGGATAATACAGATAGATTCATTGTATCAGGCAGAGGAGAATTACATCTAAGTATATTAATTGAAACAATGCGTCGTGAAGGATTTGAATTCCAAGTATCAAAGCCTGAAGTTATTTATAAAACAATAGACGGAGTACAAATGGAACCTTACGAAAATCTTTTCCTTGATGTACCTGATGAGTGTACAGGAACATGTATCGAAAGATTAGCAGGAAGAAAAGCAAAAATGATTGATATGCAATCGACAGGTACTCGCTCAAAATTAGAATTCGTAATACCTGCAAGGGGTTTAATCGGTTTTAAAGGTGAATTTATAAGATTGACCAGAGGCGAAGGCATTATGTACCATACATTTAATAAGTATGATGCACTTGCAGGAGATATTCCAAGACAAAGAATGGGCTCTTTAATAGCCTTTGAACAAGGTGAAGCAGTACCTTATGCTTTAGCTCAATTTGAAGATAGAGGAACATTCTTTATAACTCCGAAAACAAAAGTTTATAAAGGAATGATAGTCGGAGAAGGCAACAGAGCTCAGGATGTTGCTGTTAATGTATGCAAAACAAAGAAATTAACAAATATGCGTACTTCAACTGCAGATGTTATGGTAACTTTAAAAGCACCTAAAATTCTTTCACTTGAAGAAGCTATTGATTATATTGCAGATGATGAATTATGCGAAATTACACCGGAAAGTGTAAGAATGAGAAAATCTGATTTAACAAGAACTCGATTTAATTAGGATAAAAATGGCAAAAACAGTCAGAGTATGTCATTATAAAAAATTAAAAATAAAACTCAACGGAGATATTTATCCTTGCTGTACATCTTATCCGCATACGAAATTAGGTAATATTTTTGATGAAAATATATATGACAAAATCGAAAATACAGATGTAATATGCGAATGTCCAATGTTTAAATCAATTAAAAGAACAGCTGATGACAAAATTGATTTAGATTATATTCATTACGAAACTTCTAATATTTGTCAGGCCTCATGTGTTTGCTGTCCGCAATGTAAGGATAAAATGCCGAATGAAGAAAATCATTTAGCAAAAATTAGAGAAATAATTGAACACTACAAACCTAAAAATATCATCGCTATTGGCGGAGAAATTTTAGTTCAAGAAAAGGCTTTTAATGACTTATTTGAATTAAAACAAAAATTTCCTGAAATAAAAATTTCAACTATAACAAATTTATGTGTAGGAAAAGAAAGACTTAAAAAATCAGAAGAAATTTTTGATAAAATGACTGTTTCAATGTTAGGATTTTCAGAGCTAACATATAAAAATGAGATGGGATTGGATTTCAAAAAAACTTTTGATAATTTTAACGAATTATACAAAAATAAAAAAGTTAAATTATCTCCTAAATATCTTGCAATGCCTACAAACTTGTTTGAAATAATACCATTTTTTAATTGGGCAATAAATTTAGATGTCGAAAAAATTTACCTGCATTGTATTCATGAGTTTGAACAAGTTGCAAATTTAGAACATCCATATTGGGTAAAAACATTCACAAAATTAGAAAAGCAATTAAAACAATTAATCGAACTAAATAGAGAAAATTTAATTATAAAAAATAAGCATTTTATTTCATTTCACAGGATTTTAGCCACAAAAACAAATATAACGCAGACTTATCTGGAAAATTTAAACTTGAGTGATGTAATTAAAATAACAGTTTAACATTTGCGTTTTACCCCCTAATATGAGATAATAAAGAAAAATCAGGAGGGATTTATGAGTATTGAAGTAAAACCGTTAAACGCTATTGTATATAATCAAGAAAAAGTAAACATGGCAGATGTTATAGCACCGCCATATGATGTTATTTCAGATGATTATAGAGACGAACTTGAAAAAAGAAGCACATATAATTTTGTAAAATTAATTTTGGCAAACAATAATACAGACATTAGTGACGAAAATAACAGATATAATGAAGCCTATAAAAATTATCAAAAATGGATGAAAGAAGGAATATTAGTAAAAACTGATAAACCTTGTATTTTATACGTTATACAAAATTATGAAAAAAACGGTAAAAAGATTACAAGAAAAGGATTTATTGCAAGAAACAGAATAGAAGATTTTGCAAGTAAAAATATTCTTCCTCACGAATATACAATGGGAGGGCCGAAAGAAGACCGCTTAAATTTAACAAAAAAATGTAAAGCAAATTTTTCACAAGTTTTTTTAGTATATTCAGACCCCGAAAAACAAATTGAAAATGCAATAGATTATACGCAAAAACCATTTATTGATGTAACTGATGATTTAGGCGTACAAAATATTGTATATAAAATTGACGACGAAAAAACAATAGAATTAATAGAAAAAGTTTTAAGTGATAAAACTTGTCTCATTGCAGACGGACACCACAGATACGAAACAGCAATGAATTACAGAAATTTTATTAATTCTCAGGATAATAACGATTCAACAAAATATGTTATGAGTTATTTTACAAATATGGAAGATGATTTACTAATTTTTCCTACACATAGAATTTTAACAAAATGGGTAGAACCTTATGTATTATTAGAAAGAGTAAAAAAATACTTTGATGTGGAAGATTTTACTTTTGACGGAACAAATAAAAATGACATTAAAACAAAATTTTTACAAGCAATAGAAAATGAGTCAAAAAAACAAATTTCAATGGGCTTGTATATGAAAAATGTTAATAAATTTTATCTTCTAAAATTAAGAGAAAATGTGGATAACATATTAAAAGAATATGAAGTTCCTGAGGTATTAAAAACTCTTGATTTAATTGTATTACACAAAGTAATAATTTCAAAAGAATTAGGATACACACAAGAAGAACAAATGGCACAAGATGGTATTTTATATATAAAACAAGAATCAGAAGCTTTTGATATGATAGATTTAGGAAAAGCGGAAGCCTCATTTATAATGGCATATCCTAAAATTCAAGATATAAAAAGAATATCAGAAGCAGGAGAAAGAATGCCTCAAAAATCAACATATTTCTATCCAAAATTATTATCAGGAATAGTAATAAACCCTCTTGACTAATAATAATAAAGAATAAATTAGGGCGGAGCAAAAGCTCCGCCCTTTTTGGCTTATATTACGATTTGTGATTTAAAATTAATCAGAATTCATCAGTTTACATAAAGCATTAACAACATCCGGATCCCACTTAACGCCGACCTCAGATTTAATAATATCTAAGGCTTTTGTTTTATCCATAGCTTCTCTGAAAGGTCTGTCAGAAGTTAGAGCAGAAAAGGCATCTGCAACGGCAATAATTCTTGAACCAAAAGGAATAGACATACCTTTTAATCCTTCAGGTTCACCTTTACCGTCCCAGCGTTCTTTGTGGTAGTGAATGTACGGCACTACTTCTGATAAGAAGTTGATATTCATTAGCAGATTTACACCAACATTTGGAGAATTTTGTAATTTTTCCCATTCTTCTTTTGATAATTTACCGTTTCTACTGAATAATTCAGCAGGGAGAGTAATTTTACCTATATTTTGAAGAAGTCCTGCATAGTAAATCAAATCACTCGTTTTTTCATTTAAGCCTATTTGTTTACATAATGCTTTTGACAAATCTGCAGTATTTTGAGAATGATCAACCTTGTATTGACCTTTAATATCAACTGCTCTGGCAAGTTGAGTAACAAAAGTTTGTTGTTCATCACCTAAATCACCTATAAGTGCTGTTAATTCTGCACGCATATGTTGTAATTCACTTGCTTCAGCACCATCATCATCCAACAAATCTTGAGATTCTTCCAAGATTTTTTGTAATGACATAGAAGTTGCAAATAATCTTGCAATTGAATGAACTAAATCTAAATATTCATTTTTAAAAGCTTCGTCTTTATAGCTTTGAATAACAATAACGCCAACTTTGTAAGCATTATTATTCATTGGAATTGCTGTATATAATTTTACTTTATCTTCATCCAGTTCTTTTACAGGATTAAATAATGGATTTTTGTCCAAATTTTTTGCTTCAATAATAACTCTTTCATTATAAGCTTTTTCAACCAAAGAGTTTTCATCAAGATTATAACCTATATTATATTTATAAGCATCATTCTCAAAATTTACAGATGAACCCACGAGAACTAAATCTTTATCATTTGTATTTATACCCATCGCAAATTCATTTGATAAATAGACATGACATGCATCTACATCTAACATTTGAGAAATAGTCTTTGCAATTGAATTATAAATAATATAATCTTCTTGAGAATTAAAACCTAAAACACAAAGAGTTTTATCAAGAGAATAAATATCTACAAGTTCTTTAAGTTGATTTTTCAAATTAGCAACTTTATCATTGGAACTTGTTGCTATTTTTTTTGCCAAATCATCAGAAATAAGATGCTCTGATATAAAATCTCCTAAATTAAGAGCAAAAATTTCTTCTAAAGGATCAGAGTCCATAAGTTCATAACTTCTACCAAATAAAGATGCACCGCCATTTGCTGCTTCTTTTTCTTCCATATAATTTTCCTCGTATTCTCTTATTATTGTACATGGTATATATCGGCATAATTTTTATAAACTTTGATAAAATTTACAAAATTAATAAAAAAACGCAAAAATATCCTCCATTTAGAGGAGAAATCATTTATAACTATCAAAATTTTTTAGTAAGTTTGTAAATACAATTTTTATTATTTTTATACTCCATACAAAAATACTTACTTATTGAATACTTTAAATTTGCATTCTGTATAAAAGTTTCATCTATCGGTACTGTTGAATAAACTTGATTTGACTTCGTTATGTCAAAATTTCGTTCTATATCTTTTTCTGAATTTATAATAAATGTAGAATAACATTTATCTGTATAAATTATATCTTTAGCTCCATTAGCATAATCTTAATTAAAATTACCTCCTTTGCAATAATCAAATAAAAAATGTTTATTATATGGTTTTAAAATATAAGCAACAAAAGATTTATTTGAAAAAATCAAATACTTATTTTCTAAATTCTTATCAATCAATATATATTTAGCAAAAGTTATATCATCACCTTTTGTTATAAGAGTTAACATTGGCGAAGTTTTTATAAAATTTGGTACAAATAAATGCAAAAAAGAAATAAACATAACTAAAAAGTTTAAATATCTATTTAATATTTTTTCATTAAATTCTGATTTATTATCTGAATGTAACCAAATTGTTATCAAAAAATATATATAATATATCCTATATGGAATTTCGCAAAAGGCATTAGCAATTAAAACCATATAAAAGTATGCCCCTCAACTTTCATCAAATGAAAAATTTGGAACAAAATTATCTTATATAAGAAAATCCAAAAAATTATCACAAATGAAACTTGCAGAAATCGTAGATATGAATTTTAATTATATAGGACAAATAGAACGCGGAGAAGCAAATGTTACAATAAAAACAATGAAAACACTTGCTAACGCGCTTGATATAGAAGTAAAAGATCTTTTTGATTTTTCTTTCTAAGCATTTTAAACAATAGACCGTCTATATCTATCAACACGAGTTTCAGAAAGAATATTTTTTAATTTCATAATTGCCTGAGCATGCAATTGAGAAACACGAGATTCGGATACATCAATGGTAGCACCAATTTCTTTTAAAGTCATATTTTCATGATAGTAAAGAACCATAATCATACGTTCACGTTCCGGTAAACGTCTTAACGCACGCTCAAGTTCTTTTTTAACATCTTTTTCTTCCATTTCTTCATGAGGAGTCAAAGATCTTGTATCTTCAATAGTATCAATTATTTCCATACTATCATCAGACGAACCTCTTTTATCATAAATTGAACCAACGGAAGTATCTTCTGATAAGATTTGATCAACTTTTTCTTTGTCAATACCTAATAGTTCACCGACTTCCGAACTTGTTGCCGTACGACCTAATTTTTTACGTAAATCTTCTTGAGCTTGTTTTACGTCTTTTATTTTCTTTCTTGCACTTCTCGGTAAAAAATCCTGAGAACGAATTTTATCAATAATATTACCTCTAATACGCATTAGAGCATAAGTTTCAAATCTTGCACCTTTATCCGGAGTAAATTTTTCAACGGCATCAATTAACCCTTCAACACCATAGCTTGATATATCTTCTTCAGAAAACGTAACAGGTAACGATACTTTTACACGATTTACAACATATTTAGTTAAATAAATATATTGTACAATAAGGGTATCCCTTATTTTTTTGTTAGATTTGTCATCAAAATATTGATACCATAACTTCTCTAACTCTTCGTCAGGCAATTTTTTTATATTATTATAACTGTTATAAATTCCCTCTGTCATCCCTTTATCCCAAATATGGTTGAAGTTATATAATACTATTCTATTTAAAATATTAAAAACTTCATCATTTATCTGTATGATTTAAAAGATTTTACGTAAAACACCATAAAATATCAAATATAACACTAAATTAAAGAAATAAGGCTTCCCTGCCTTTGTGCAGCATCCTTGCATAATCGCAATAGTCGAACGTATTATACACAATTACTGTATCAGAGAGTATTCAAAATCTTCTATATCAAGTCCCGGAGGAGGGCCAAAATTGTTTCCTAAAAGACAAAATAAATTGTCATTTTTATTTTTTTCGTTACTAAAATCATTTGAACTTTCAGGAGCTTTTATCATATCTGAAATATTTTTTTCAAATTGCTCATTAACATCATCAAAGACTTTTTCAAAAGCTTCAATTTGCTCGGATTGCGAGTTGGAATTAAATCCTGAAAGTTGATTTAATGCAGAATTATTATTAATCACAGGATTTATAAAAAAGTCCATAGAGTTGTCAATATTAGACATAGTGTATTAAAAACCTCATTGCTATTTACATGTACATTTTTACCAAGATTATAAATTTATCACATCATACACATAAAGTATCTTTTAAAACTTGATAAAAAAATAATCTTTAAGTAAAATAAATTATAATAGAAAATCTATTATGAACTACCGCTAAGTTGCAGAATTTTTTGCAACACAAAGGAATATAAGTATAAATTCAATTATTGTATTACTATCAAATCATCTCAGAATATATACTAAAGAATAGAAGGAAAGAAAAAATGCCATTTGAATTTGAGAAACAATCTATTGAAGATGTAATTCTTATAACACCAAAAGTATTTGGCGATAATAGAGGCTTTTTTATGGAAACATATAAAAAAACAGATTTCGAACAAAATGGAATAATCGGAGAATTCAACCAAGATAACCACTCAAAATCAAGTAAAGGAGTTTTAAGGGGACTTCATTATCAAGAACAACCCTATTCGCAGGCAAAAATAGTAAGATGTATAAAAGGCAGAATTTATGATGTAGCTGTGGATATAAGAAAAAATTCAAAAACTTTCGGCAAATATGTAAAAGTAGAATTATCAGAAGATAATAAAAAAATGCTATATATTCCAAAAGGATTTGCACATGGCTTTGTTGCGTTGACAGATGTCGTTGAAATAGCATACAAAACTCAAGGCGAATACTATCCTAAAGCAGACAGAGGCATTATGTGGAATGATAAAGATATAAATATAAATTGGGATATTGATTTTGAACCGATTTTATCGGAAAAAGACCAAAAACACCCATCTTTAAAGGAAATAGAATAAGGAGTAATATTTAATGAAATTATTAGTAACAGGCGGTGCAGGATTTATAGGAAGTTGTTTCGTAAGACATATACTAAATACATACAAAGATTATAAAGTTGTAAATCTTGATGCTCTAACATATTGCGGTAATTTAGAAAATTTAGATGATGTAAAAAATAACCCTAATTATACTTTTGTTCATGGAAATATATGTGATAGAGATTTAGTAAGAGATATAATTAAAGATGTTGACTGTGTAGTAAATTTTGCTGCAGAATCGCATGTTGATAATTCTATAAAACATCCTGAAATATTTGTAGAAACAAATGTTCAAGGCACATTAAATTTACTTCAAGCTTGTAAAGAAATTGGTATTGAAAAATATTTACAGGTAGGAACCGATGAAGTTTACGGGTCATTAGGTAAAACAGGATATTTTTATGAAACAACACCTATTCAGCCAAATTCACCATATTCGGCTTCTAAAGCAAGTGCAGATTTACTTGTAAGAGCTTACTATGAAACATATAAACTTCCTGTATTAAATACAAGATGTTCAAACAATTATGGGCCTTACCAATATCCTGAAAAACTAATTCCATTCTTTATCTCACAACTTTTAAAAGGTGAAAAAGTACCTGTATATGGCGATGGATTAAACGTACGTGATTGGTTATACGTATATGATCACTGTAAAGCAATAGATGTAGTCCTACATAAAGGAAGAATTGGAGAGATTTACAACATAGGCGGACATAACGAAAAAACAAACATGGAAATAACAAGACTTATTCTTGATGCTATGGGTAAAGATGAGTCATCTATTAAATATGTAGAAGACAGATTAGGACACGATAGAAGATATGCAATAGCAAATGACAAAATTCAATCCGAATTAGGATGGGAACCGTCAGTAACTTTTGAAGAAGGAATAAAACTTACAATAGATTGGTATCTAAACAATCAAGATTGGATAAAATCTATTGAAAATAAGAAAGCGAGTATGGTGTAATGAAAATACTCGTAACAGGTGCAAAAGGAATGCTCGGGCAAGATTTATGCCCTGTTCTTGAGGATGAAGACTATGAAATAGTAGAAACTTCAATAGAAAATTTGGATATAACAAACATAAACCAAGTTGAAAAAATTTTATCAGAAGAAAATCCTGATATTGTAATTCATTGTGCAAGTTACACAAATGTTGATTTAGCAGAAACAGAAAAAACTTCTGCCGAAAAAATAAATGTAAAAGGAACGGAAAATATTGCTAAATACTGCGGAAACAACAATATTACATTGATTTATATTTCAACAGATTACGTATTTGATGGGGGAAAACCCTCACCATATCTGCCTGAAGATAAACCTAATCCGATAAATTATTACGGAAAGACTAAATTTGAAGGAGAACTGGCAGTACAGAAATACTGTGAAAAATATTATATAATTAGAACAAGCTGGTTATATGGACACCACGGCAAAAATTTTGTAGAAACAATGATATCATTATCAAAAAATAATGAAGTAAATGTTGTAGACGACCAAATAGGATGCCCTACTTGGACAATGGACTTGTGTGAAGCCATACTAAATTTAATAGAAGAAACTCCACCTTTTGGAATTTATCATATATGCGGAAGTGGAAATACATCTTGGTACGAATTTGCAAAAGAAATATATAAACAACTCAAATTGAATGTAAATTTAAAACCATGCAAAACAAAGGATTTTCCAAGACCGGCTAAAAGACCTTCTTTTTCTGCAATGGAAAACAACGGTGTTTGCAGAAATTGGAAACTTGCACTTAAAGATTATTTAAGCTTAAGAGCAGATATTTAAGTGTAAAAGATAATGAACACGCAATAAATAATTATATTTTTAATACAATCATCTGTTTACTGAAAATTTTAAAACTCACTTTAAAATTTTTCATATTTGTTGTAAAATTTATCTATGTTTTTCAAAAAATATAAATCACATTACAGTTTAAATTTTTTTGCAGTTTGCGGATGGATAAATTTAATTGGATTTACAACATCAGTATTTTGGCAATTTATACTGGAGCTAATAGAAAAAAATCAGTCTTCTGATGCAATTATCACATCAATATTTAGTTTAAATTGGTTTTTTGTATTCTATGCAACAATAACTTTTTTAATTTTTATGTTAGAAAATTTTTATGATATAAAAATCATAAATACAAAATTTTTAAATAACGTTATAATAGATATTTTAAGAATAATAGGAACAGTATTGGCGTTAATACCGTTTGCATTTTTGTTTACGGCATTTTTATTTTTAAAATTTTAACAACAAAGGGGTAAAACTAATGAAAGGAATAATACTCGCAGGCGGAGCAGGAACAAGATTATATCCAAGCACAATGGTTGTATCAAAACAACTTTTGCCAATATATGATAAACCAATGATATACCACCCAATATCAGTTTTAATGCTTGCCGGTATAAGAGATATCTTAATAATATCAACCCCAAAAGACTTACCAAATTTTGAAAAATTATTAGGTAACGGTTCACAATTTGGACTAAGATTTCAATATAAAGAACAACCAAGTCCTGATGGGCTTGCACAAGCATTCATATTAGGAGAAGAGTTTATAGGAGATGATAATGTTGCTTTAATTTTAGGCGACAATATTTTCTATGGACAAAGATTTTCAGGAACACTCAAATATGTTGTAAAACAAACTCAAATAATTGGAGGAGCAACTGTATTTGCGTATCATGTAAAAGATCCTCAAAGATTTGGTGTAGCAGAATTTGATGACACAGGAAAAGTTTTGTCTTTGGAAGAAAAACCACAAAATCCTAAATCAAACTATGCTGTAACCGGTTTATATTTTTACGACAATAAGGTTGTAGAATACGCAAAAAACTTAAAACCTTCTGCCAGAGGTGAGCTTGAAATAACAGATTTGAATAAACTATATTTAGAGCAAGGCAAATTAAATTGCGAAGTCTTATCAAGAGGTTTTGCTTGGTTAGATACAGGAACGCATGCATCTTTATTACAAGCCGGACAATATATCCAAACAATAGAAGAAAATCAAGGAATAAAAATTGCTTGTCTTGAAGAAATTGCATATAGGATGAAATTTGTATCAAAAGAACACTTGAGACAACAAGTTGAACAATATAAAAATAATGAATATTATGATTATATAAAAAGACTTATCAATGATTAATTAAAGGATTTTTCTTAATGAAAAAGATACTAATAACAGGTGGTGCAGGATTTATAGGAAGTCATTTGTGTAAAGAATTGCTTAATGGCGAAAATTATGTTACCTGTCTTGATAATTTTTTTACCGGGTCAAAAAATAATATAAAACAATTTTTAAATAACAGTAAATTTAAACTTTTAACTCAAGATATAACAGAAGAATATTTTTCAGAAGTAAATGAAATTTACAATTTAGCCTGTCCGGCAAGCCCAGTTGCATATCAGTTAAACCCAATAAATACAACAAAAACTTGTGTAATAGGAACAATAAATATGCTTGAACTTGCAAAAAAATATAATGCAAAGATTTTACAAGCATCAACAAGTGAAATATACGGAAATCCTAAAATACATCCGCAAAAAGAAACTTATTTTGGAAATGTAAATCCCATAGGTATTCGCAGTTGCTATGATGAAGGAAAACGTTGTGCAGAAACATTAATGATGGATTACCACCGAATACACAACATTGATATAAAAATAATCAGAATTTTTAATACCTATGGTCCAAATATGGATATCAATGACGGAAGAGTTGTGTCTAATTTTATAGTACAAGCATTGCAAAACAAAAATATAACGATATATGGAGATGGTTCTCAGACTCGTTCATTCTGTTATATATCAGATTTGATTGATGGAATGATAAAAATGATGAACAACGAAAACAACTTTATAGGACCTGTTAATCTTGGTAATCCAAATGAAAAAACTATTCTTGAATTTGCAGAATTAATAATAGAATTAACAAATTCAAAATCAAAAATCATTTACAAACCTCTGCCGGAAGATGACCCAATAAAAAGAAAGCCTGATATAACTACAGCCAAAGAAAAACTTAACTGGGAACCTAAAATTGACATAAAAGAAGGTCTAACAAAAACTATTGAATACTTTGATAAAAAGTTAAAGGAGTTTGTATAATGAAGATTTGTGTCATAGGAACAGGATATGTAGGTTTAGTTGTAGGAACATGTTTATCCGAAATGGGAAACAACGTGATTTGTGTAGATAATAATCTACAAAAAATAGAACAGCTCAAAGATGGTATTATACCAATATATGAACCCGGACTGGAAGAATTAGTAAAATCAAACGTATCAGAAAATCGACTAATATTTACAACTGACATAAAATATGCCGTTGAAAACTCACTAATCTGCTATATTGCGGTAGGAACACCTCAAAAAGAAGACGGGTCAGCAGATTTAAGCTCTGTGTACAAAGTTGCTGAAGATATCGGAAGATATATAAATAACTATAAAGTAATAGTTGATAAATCGACAGTTCCAATAGGAACAGCCGAAAAATTAACAGAATTAATAAAAAGTAAAACGAAATATGAGTTTGATGTAATATCAAATCCTGAATTTTTAAAACAAGGTGCAGCTGTAGAAGATTTTTTGAAACCTGATAGAATAATAATAGGTTCAAATTCATCAAAAGCGACAGAAATAATGCAAGAATTATATGCACCATTTTTAAGAACAGGAAATCCTATAATTACAATGGATGTAAAATCAGCGGAAATGACAAAATATGCATCTAATTCATTCTTAGCCCTAAAAGTATCATTTGCAAATGAAATAGCAAATATTTGTGAGCAAATAGGAGCAGATGCCGAAATGGTAAGAAAAGGTATGTGTGCAGATAAAAGAATAGGTGCACAGTTTTTATTTGCAGGTTTGGGATACGGAGGAAGCTGTTTTCCAAAAGATATACAAGCATTAATAAAAACAGCAAAAGATAATAATTGCAATTATGATATTTTACAAGCAGCAGATAATGTAAATAGAAATCAAAGACAACTATTTATTAATAAAATTATAAATAAATACGAAAATAATTTAAAAGATAAAACTTTTGGAATTTGGGGATTATCTTTTAAACCTAAAACAAGTGATATGAGAGAAGCACCATCAATTACAATTATAAATGAACTTTTAAAACTTGATGCAAAAATTCAATGCTATGACCCAAAGGCAATGGATAATGCAAAGAAAATATTCAAAAATAGAATACAATATTCTCAAAACGCATACGAAGCAATAAAAGATGCCGATGCTTTATTACTTTTAACGGAATGGAATGAATTTAGACGTCCGGACTTTGAAAAAGTAAAATTACTACTAAAACAACCAATAATATTTGACGGAAGAAATCAATACAACTCCAAAAAACTTATTGAACTTGGATTTGAATATTATTCAATCGGGAAAAATCCTAACAAAAAGGAGACTAAAAACTAATGAAAGGAATAATACTTGCAGGCGGAGCAGGAACAAGACTATTTCCGGCATCTTTGCCTATATCAAAAATTTTGCTTACAATCTATAATAAACCAATGATTTACTACCCGCTCTCAACCTTTTTAAGAGCAGGAATAAAAGATATTTTAATTATAACAAATGAAGCTGATTACGAAAATTTCAGAAAACTACTTGGAGACGGTTCACAAATAGGAATAACTATCAAATATCGTATTCAATATGTACAAAAAGGAATAGCCGATGCTTTTCTAATCGGAGAAGACTTTATAGAAAAGGACTCTGTCGCTCTAATACTTGGAGATAATGTATTTTATGGTAAAAACTTTGGTAAAATAATGAAGAATGCTATATCACAAAATATCGGAGCAACTGTATTTGGCTATGAAGTACCTGATCCTGAACGATTTGGAGTAGTTGAATTTGATAAAAATAAAAAAGTAATATCTTTAGAAGAAAAGCCTAAAAAACCTAAATCAAATTATGCTGTAACAGGTCTATATTTCTATGATAACAATGTTTGCAAATATGCACAAATATTAAAACCTTCTGACAGAGGGGAATTAGAAATAACTGATTTAAATAAGATTTACTTGGAAAAAGGGAAACTGAATGTTGAACTTTTAGATAATAATTTTGAATGGCTTGATACCGGAACGCATGAATCAATGCTCGAGGCGTCAATATATGTAAATAAAATGGAAAGGAAAGGCATAACAATCGGATGCATAGAAGAAATTGCCTATAATGAAGGGTTTATAACATCAAAAGATTTATGGAAAAATCTTGAAAAATATGGAGACAAAAACGAATATTACAATAATATAAGAAAACATCTGGTTGCAAACACTTAGTATAAATTCAATAAACACATGTTACCGTTTTGTAACATGTGTTTTTCTAAAAAGCAATCTATAATAAAAAAAACACTTATATAAAATGTGATGTGTGTAGATATTTTGCATACTTATAATATTTTTATTTATTAGTATAAAGTTGTGAATATCTAAAATTAAGTAAAAATAGGTAGTTAAAGTTAAATAAAGGAGTTAAAAGATTATGTTTATCGGTTTTCAAGATTACACAGTCAAAAAAGATTATTATCCCCGTGAAATAGGTGAATCAGTACCCCCTCGAAAACCACAACAAGAATATAAAGAATATAGACCTAGAGAAATAGGCGAAGATCCAAGAACAATACCGTCAAGAGAACAACAACAAAAGAATTTTGATAGAGCGACTGCATATCACTCAAATCCGTCGAAACCGAATTACGAACACAGACCTCGGGAAATTGGTGAAGATCCAAGAGAAGTAAGAAATCCTAATGCACCAAAGCAAGCATCCGAAATGACAGAACAAGAACGAAGAATTGATTTATTTGCATAAACAATAAAAAGAGGCTTTTATAAGCCTCTTTTATATTACAATAATAAATTTAAACATTTTATTTTGAAAAATATTTTAAGAATTTAAATTTAAAATCAACCAATTAAACTATGAAAAATAAAAAAAAAGAATATACAATAAATAAAGATTGATTTTTCTTAAAAAAATATTAAGAAATAACCATCAGGGAGAGAAAGAAAATGAAACTAAAAAAACATTTATCAAAAGTATTAGTAACAATACTTGCATTAAGTTCAGTAGCCTATGCAAGTAATGTAACACTACAAGGTGCAATACAAAAATATAAATCAGGTAATTATACAGGTTGTATTCAAGATTTAGAAATATATACAAGGAATGAACAATCGAATGCACTTGCCTATTATTATTTAGCAATAGCAAACGTGCAAGCAGGCAGAAAGGAAAATGCCATTCAAGCATATGATAGAGTTTTAGCATTAAGACCAAACGAAACATTGTTAGATTATGCAACAAAGGGGAAAGTTTGCCTTGAAGAACCGCAATTTTGCTATAAAAGCAACACAATGAAAGAAGAAGATACAGAACTTGATAAATTTATAAAAGACAAAACCCAATTTGTATATAAAGATGCACAAAAAGAAGAAACCAAAAAGAACTTGGATTCTCTTAAAAATCGTATAAATTCTGATGAAGAAATAAATCGTACAGAATTTGAAGAATACGAAAGAAGTAGTAATAACGGCACAAACAAAACAAAACAAGCAAAAATGCCAACAAACGATGAAGTAGTTGCTGCAATAAAGGTACTAAATCAAGCAGGATTAGGAAGCATAATAACACAACAGCCGGCTCAGCAACCAATAGCACAACAACCTCAACAAACAGAACAACAAAAGCAAATGCTCCAAGCAATAGCGGCAATTCAGCAAAATCCATACGGAGATATAACAGCAATGTTTGGAAACAACAATAACAACAATAATAGCAGTTCAAATCAATTAATGAATATGCTACCGTTTATTATGTCTCAAAATGGTCAAAACGGTCAAAATAGAATGAGTCCAGAAGTTATGCAGGCAATGATGATGAATGCGATGATGCCTGATTTAAATTTTAATTTAAATAACAATAATAACTAAACATAAAAAAATATTATCTTGAATAATATATTTATTTTATAATAAAATAACTACAGGAAAAGGCAGATTATGAAATTTAAAACAACGAGATTTGGAGAAATTGAAATAGACGAAAAATTAATATTCAACTTTGAATTACCAATTTTAGGATATGATAATAAAAGATACGTAATGATAGATGTTACAGAAAACCCAATATTCAAGTGGTTACAAGCGGTAGACACCCCTGAAGTATCATTTCCGATAACAAATCCTGCGTTTTTTGGGCACGATTATGTATTTGAATTACCAACACATGCAGAAGAAATTCTTGATATAAAAACAGCAGAAGAAGTCCTTGCCTTCAACATTGCATGTATTCCTGATAAAGCACCAAAAGATTCAACTATTAATCTTCTTGCACCTTTAATATTCAATACAAAAAACCACAAAGCAGGACAAATAATACTTTCTGACAGCGGTTTTAGCACTAAAGAAAAATTATTCAAAAATTAACAACTTAAGATACTTTAATAAATTTGAGAGAAATATATGCTAATTTTATCAAGAAAAAATGGACAAAAAATTATAATTAACGATAATATAGAAATAACAATTTTAGAATCAAAAAATGATAATTGTAAAATTGCAATTGAAGCACCGAAAGATGTAAAAGTCTATAGAGAAGAAGTTTACAAACAAATCAAAAATTCAAATCAAATGAGTACGGATTCTCTAACAGATTTAAGCCAGCTTGCGGATTTAATGCCAAAAACAAATGATGAGCCTAAAAAGAAAACAGTAATTATAAAAAAGAAACCTGAATGATAACAACATACGAATCGGCAAAACAAAAATTGCTTGAATTAGATTTTGAACATTGTAAACAATACTTTAAAGAAAATAATTTCAGATTAGAATTAGGTTATAGCGAACTTTTACAAGGCAATTTAGAAAATGCCAAAAAGTTGTTTATGCCCATATCAAATAACAATCCCCGTGCACATTGGGCACTAAGAATGATACAATTTATTGAAAGATACGTAACTTTTTTACCAACATATTTTGAAATAAGAAATTTTTTAGAGATTGATATTAATTTATTATTAAAGGCAAAAAAAATAGACTGGGTAGAAAATATCATAAATGGAGACGATTTATTTTTTTCTGTTAACGGAGAAAGTTATAAATTTATTGCCAGAGTTCTAATGTATAATAATTATACTGATGTAGCTAAAATATATCTGGATAAAGGAATTGACAATTCATACGGAGATCCGGAAATACATATTATTTTAGCAGATTATTATTTAAGCAAGCATAAAAAAGAAGATGCTAAAAAAGCACTAAACACATGTCTCAGAATATTACCAGAATATTTTCCGGCTAAAAAGAAACTTGCAGAAATAACTTAAACAAATATAGTTTGATTTCTATCAGGTCCAACACTTACGATGCTTACCGGTACGTCCAGTAAAGACTCTATTCGTTTAATATATTTTTTTGCATTTTCAGGCAAATCTTTGTAAATTTTTATATCGGAAGTTTTGCTCATCCACCCGTCGTAAATTTCATATATTGGTTCTAAATATTTATGAATAAAAGTATTTGTTGGAAAATCAGTATATATTTTACCATTTCTTTTATCTTTGTATGCAACGGCTATTTTAATTTTTTCAAAATCATCAAAAACATCTAATTTTGTAAGAGCAACTTGTGTAACACCACCCACCAGAGCGGTATATCTGCCACATACCGCATCAAACCAGCCTGTTCTTCTTTTTCTTCCAGTTGTAGTACCAAATTCATTACCTCTTTGCTGGATAAGTTCTCCATCTTTATCGAGCAATTCTGTTACGAACGGACCTTCACCAACTCTTGTAACATAGACTTTATAAACACCTATCACTTCTTTTATTTGAGATAAAGAAAATCCACTTCCGCAAGCAGCATAACCTGATACTGCATTTGAACTTGTAACGTAAGGATATGTTCCCCAATCAACATCCAACATTACGCCTTGAGCACCTTCAAACAGGATTTTTTTTGTCTTAAATTCTCTTATCAAATTTTGCCAATCAAAACATACATATGGTTCTAAAATATTTTTATATTTTTCACATATTTGAAGTATTTCAGATTTATCATAAGTTTTTGCATTATAAACTTTATGCAGAATGCTGTTTTTTAACGGTAAAATACTATCTAATCTTTTAGATAAAGTTTCTTCATCAAACAAATCTTGGACTTTTAAAGCTGTTCTTGCAATTTTATCACTATAAGTAGGACCAATACCTTTTTTAGTTGTTCCAATTTTAGAATTTTGCAAAGAATTTTCACTTAAGCCATCAATATCTATATGATAAGGCATGGTTAAAACAGCAAGAGGACTTATTTTTAAACCAGATAAATCAACACCTTGCATTTTTAATTCATTAATTTCTTTTTCAAAAGTGTCAGGATGAATAACAACCCCATTACCTAAAAAACATGTCTTATTTTTATACAAAATTCCTGACGGAACAAGATGAAATTTATAAGTTTGTCCATCATAAACAACTGTATGACCAGCATTACATCCACCTTGAAACCTAATAGTTAAATCTGCTTTTTCAGATAGCAAATCTGTAATTTTAGCTTTACCCTCATCACCCCATTGAGCACCAATAACAACTGTATTTTCCATATTATCCTCTGCTTTTAAGTTCTTTTATTAACTCGGGAATAATCTCATTCAAATCCCCAACAATACCTATATCTGATATATCAAAAATAGGAGCTTTTTCATCACTATTAATAGCAATAATTTTTTTAGAACCACACATTCCTACCTGATGTTGAATAGCACCTGAAATTCCGATAGCAATATACAATTTTGGACAAACTGTTTTTCCTGTTTGACCAATTTGCATAGAAGAATCAGCAATTCCTATATCAACAGCACCTCTTGTTGCACCAACAACGCCGCCTAACAAATTAGCCAATTCTCTTAATTGTTTAAAACCATTTTCATTTTTTAAACCTTTTCCACCGGCAATAATAATATCTGAATCATTTAAAGTTATATTCTCATTTTGAATATTTTTTATAAAATCTATAATTTGAGTTCTTGATTTTAAATTATTAAACTCTATATATCTTTCAAAAAACTCTGTATCCTTTCCCTGAATATTTTCGACTTGAAGAACTTTTGGTCTGACAGTTGCCATTTGCGGATAGTTTTTACATAAAATAGTTGCCATTAAATTTCCACCAAAAGTAGGTCTTGTCGCAGCAAGTTTACCTTTTTCATTTATATCTAAAGCAGTACAATCTGCTGTTAAACCCGTATTTAATTCAGATGCAATTACCGGTGCTAAATCTCTGCCCTGTGTTGTTGCACCAAATAACATTATTGACGGAGAAACTTCTTTTACTAAATCAATTATAACTTTTGAATAAATATCTGTTGAATATTCTTTAAATATTTCATTTTTTAAAATATAAACTTTATCAAAACCACTGTTTTTTAAAGAGCTTTTTATATTATCAATATTGTAATCATTTGTTAAAACTACAGCAGAAACAAGTTCATTACCAAGTTTTTGAGAAAGTTTTTGAGATTCAGATGCAAGCTCAGAAACAACAGATAAAACATTACTATCCCTTGTTAACTGAGCATATATTAAAATCCCGCTATAAGTTTTCTCAGACATCAATACTCTCCATAATTAGCTTTACAGCATCAGTAACATTTTCAGGTTTTATTTTTATGCCACTATGCTTTTGTTCAGGACGAAATGCCTTGCTTACATAAGTAGGAGAGCCTTTTATTCCTACTTCATCAACAGATAAACCTATATCTTCCATTGAATAATGTGGTATTTTGGCATTTTGTGCAATTTTAAAACCATTAATTAAAGGTCTGGATAATTTATAATCAGGCTTTATAACTGACAAAACACAAGGTAGTTCTGATTTAATAATTTCAATACCATCTTCCGTTTCACGTTTTACAGTTATTTGATTATTATTAATAGCAACAATTTCTTTTACATAAGTAATTTGAGAATATCCCAATTTTTGAGCAAGCATGGCCGGTGTTTGAGCCGTATCTCCATCTATAGCATATTGACCGCAAATAATTAAATCCGCATCTTTAACCATACATTGTACAGCTCTTGCAAGTGTTTTTGAAGTTGCAATAGTATCAGCTCCTGCAAATCTTTTATCTGTAATAACAAAACCCTTATCAACACCTAGAGCAATCGCTTCTCGAATAACATTTTCTGCCTGTGGAGGGCCCATTGTCATTGAAATTATTTCGACATTTTTATTATTATTTTTTATACGTAAAGCTGTTTCCAAACCATAAGTATCAAATGTATTCATAATACTCTCCAAACCTTCGCGCTGAATAGTATTATTTTCTGTCCATTTTATATCTGAAGTATCCGGAACTTGCTTTATGCACAAAAGTATTTTCATTATTTTTTAGCCTGTCTTGCTTGAACACTCATTGCAGCATTATGTGCCATCATATAGATTGAACAAATCTGAAATTTCTTCAAGTACCATGCACAACTATCTTGCATGCAAACCTTATCCATATCAGTACCTGCCGATAAGAGCGGGCAAAACGGAATATCTTTTTGTCCTGCCATTTTATTTTCCTATCCTTGTTTTAATAAATTACAACTTTCATCTCTTTTACGTTCTTGATCTTTATAAACTCTTGTTCTGTTTATAACCTCATCAAAATCTATTTTATGAGCATCAAAATCAGGACCATCTACACATGCAAATTTAACTTCACCACCAACAGTTAATCTACAAGCACCACACATGCCTGTACCATCTACCATTATCGGATTCATACTCGCTTCTGTATAAATACCCTTATCTCTTGTTAATTCAGCAACAGCTTTCATCATAGGCATTGGGCCAACGGCAATTGCATAGTCAACTTTTTCAGAGTCCATAATTCTGGACAAAACTTGAGTAACAAAACCTTTTTCACCCATTGTACCATCGTCTGTTGTAATAAATAACTCTGTACAAGCATCTTTCATTTTATCTGCCCAGAAAATCAAATCTTTATTTCTTGCACCCATTATCATATAAACTTTATTTCCTGCATCTTTAAAGGCCTTTGATATCAAATAACAAGGGGCAGCACCATAGCCGCCGGCAAGACAAACAACGGTTCCGTATTTCTTTATATCAGTTGGTTTACCTAAAGGTCCTACAATATCTAATAATTCTTCTCCTACGGCTAAATTTGCAAGTTTTTTTGTTGAATATCCTACTGCCATAAAGACTAATGTTAATATTCCATTTTCTTTATCAACATCAGCAATCGTTAGAGGAACTCTCTCTCCATCTTCCTCTACTCTGAATATTATAAATTGTCCTGCTTTTGCATTTCTTACTACATAAGGAGCTTCTATCTGTATTTCATACTGATTTGGGCATATTTCTTTTTTTGAAACTATCTTATATGACATAAACTATCTTCCTTTTTTTACATTTCTACTCTATCTATTCTTGAACAATTCTTGCCGGAAAACTATTTCTCAGTAACTCATTCAATAAACCTTCTGCCTTTGCTCTTTCTGTAAAGGAACCTACTTGTAACGTATAAGTACCATTTATAGTTTTTATAAATGAAGAAACACCAACTTCAGAATCTTGAAGTATAGATTGTGCAACTCTTGCTTGTTCTACAGTAGAATATTTACCTACAACAACTTTAAATGTTGAATTATATGTTGGAGCAGCAGGTTTAGATTCAACTTTTTGAACAGATTTTTCTTCAGTTTTCGCAGGTTTTTGTTCTTGTTTTTTAATCGCATAAGGAACTACTACTTTTTCATCTAATTCAGGAACTAAAGTATCATCTGACATTCTTTCTTTTATTATAGCTTCATCTTCAACTCTTTTATCAACAGCCTTTTTTACAATACCTTGATCTTCTTGTTGAATAAATTTCAATCTATCATCTATAAAACGTTTTACACCTAGTCCTGTATCTTTAGCCTCAACTTCTTCTTCATCTCCTATCGCTACATCAACTTCCGGTGATAAATGTCTTGCTACCGCTGTAAAAAATAATAGCATTACTAAAAAAGCAGTTATAAATAAAAGAAAAAAACTTTGAAAATTATTCTTTTTATCTTTTTTATATTTAGTATAATTCATATAACCCGGTGTTCTCATATTATTACTCATTAACACCTCTAACTTTTGTTCCTGCCAAATATATATCATCCAATTCCTCAGAATATTTATCCATAACCCTTTGTGCAAATCCGTCAATATCAGTTATGTTTAAATCGGTTTCTAAACCGGAAGCATCAACAGGAGCACCCGCTGAATCAATATTTAAACCTGTATGGATTAAAATAGAAGTCATTGATTTTGTACATATAGATACAGATAACTTCTTATTACCAACAAATAAATCATCGCCATTTCGTCTTACTATGATTCCCATTTCTTCCAAAACTTCTTTTATTGTTGTAATTAAAAGTCTTTGTCTTAAAACACCTTCTGTAATATCAAGATTAAATTGTTCAGTTATAAAACTCAACATATACTTACTATAAATCGGTTCATTATTTATAACATCTTCAATATCAACCATTTCTGTAAGTTTTACTTCACATTCACCCTTAAACGCAACAATAGCATCGCCCATCATTTTGTAATTTTTATATATCCAATGAGGAGCTAACTGTGAACCTATATATTTTATTTCATTTTCTATTAACTTAGTTTTCATCATTTTTCCCATGCTTTAACAATATTTTAATTTAAAAAAGCTTTTTAATAAAGTCTTTTGCATTATTTTTTTTAAGAGCATTAAATAAATGCATACAAGACTCACATTTTCCACAATGTTTTTCTTCACCATTATAACAACTATGAATTAATTCTAACGGTGCATTCAATTTTATTGCTTCATGCACAATTTCTATTTTATCCATATTTATTAAAGGTCTTAATATTTTTGGATGCTTTAGAGTAGAATATTCAAATTCCAATTCAACTCTCTGAACAAATTCAGAAGTATTATCAGGGAAATCAGCACCTTCTTCTTTATTTGCACCCATAATAATATAATCATACCCGAAACTGTCTGCATAACATGCCGCAATATTTAAAAATAAACCGTTTCTATTTGGAACCCAAACAGATTTCATATCATAATCTTGCGGAACCTCATCATCACTTACTAAAGAAGTTTTTGTTATTTTTTTCAAAAAATCTAATTTTATTACTTCGTGTTTAACATTATAATATTCACAAATTTTACTTGAAGCTTCTATTTCTTTTTTTAAAGCCTTTTGTCCATAATCAAAAGTTAAGGCAAATTCACAATTATATTTACTTCTTGTCATCGCTAAACATGTAAGGGCATCCAATCCGCCTGACAATAATATTAAAGATTTCATACTTTTTACCTTTCTATATAGATTTTAGCATAAAAAAAAGGTAAAAATCCTTGATTTTTACCTGTAAATTTATTAATGAATGGTAAGTAATTTATTAAAAATCTTTTATTTTATATATAATTAAATATAATTCATAATTGATACAGACATCATTTGTGAAGACAATGAATACGATGCTTCCAATGCATATTGAGATTGAAGCCATTGTGCAATTAAAGATGTTAAATCAGCATCTTCCAATGATGATTTTAATGAAGTTAAATTCAGCACATTATTATCATAAGCTTCCATCAATGTATCAAATCTATTTGAAGAAAGTCCAACCGCAGACTTAGCTTCAGCTAAACTATCTATACCTTTTTGAATGCCTCCTAAAGCCGCTGTTATTGCATCAGTATCTTCTGCCCCAATAGCAGCAGACAATTGAGAAAGTGATGCAAGAATACCTCCGTCTCCGGTTAAATCAACTGTTGACGTTGATTTCCCTGTATCCGGATTAAATACAGATGTTGTAGTAACAGAACCTTGACCAAAAAGACTTGTTCCAAGAACTCCAACTGTTTCTTCTAATCCGCCGGCACCAATTACTATTGTTTTTGCATCTGATGTACCGTTGTAATTAATTGTTGTAGAGTTTTCTACTTTCCAATCATCATCTGTTGTTGTTCTGGTTGTTTCTGTACCGTCAGGTTGAGTTACAGTAGTTTTCCATGATGGAGATTCTTTTGTTCCTTCATTTACCATCTTATATGTTGTTAAATTACCATTGTCATCTTTTACTGATTTTGTATATGTTCCATCTCCATTATCAACAAAGGTTTGAGCAGCAGAATTTTGTAAATCAAAAGGCATTTTTAGAGATGCAGTACCACTAAACAAGTATGCATCTTCATATTTTGAATTTGCTAATGAAGTAACAGTTTGAATAATACCATCTATTTCTTGCTTAAACGCATCCATTTCAGTTTTAGAATATGTTCCGTTTGAAGCCATCATTCCAACATCTAAAGCTCTTGAGGCTTGTGTATTAACTGTTTTCATTGTATCTTCAACAGCTTTTAACTCATGTTGAGAATTTTTCATATTTTGAATATAGCCGTTATATAAATTTATTTCTTTCTTAGCATTTAAAATAGATTTTGCTGCAACAGCATCATCAGTTATTGATGTTATTTTTTTCTGCGTAGCAAGCTGAGTAGATAATTTGTTAAATTTACCTTGCGTACTTGCCATATATTTTACTAATGCATCTGACATTTGACTTGATGTTGTTCTTGTTAGCATAATTTATTTTCCTTTATAATTTTTTAATTTAAATTTGTCTTGTTTATAACTTTAATTTCAGATTAAGCTCCAAGATTAACCAGAACATTTAATATATCGCAACAAGCATTAAATACCCTGGCTGAAGCTTCATACGACCTTTGATATTTTATCATATCAGTTAATTCCTCATTTAAGTCAACACTTGTTTCACTTAATAATTGAGATTCTACTGAACTGCATATTGCTTCTTGAGCAGATTCTTGATTGCTTATACTCTCCGATTGAATACCTATTTTTGAAACACCTGACATTAAAAAGTCTTCAGGAGATAATTTATTTAAAATATCACTTGTTGTTGAACTTCTGGTATTTATTACAGCACCCATATTTTTGCCGTTACCAACAGCATATCTGTCAACCTCAGTAACAAGCGTGTATTGTTTTCCTGTTTGTCCGCTTATTTCTACCGTATTTGTAAAATCACTTGATGTACCTGTTACTAATCCTGCAGAAATACCTGATAAATTATTTCTTAGCTTTGAATTTACAGATATATTACTTGCATTAATATATCCATTTCCATCATTAGATACGAAGATTTTTTCTGTTGGTGAAGCTAAAATTGTATCACCATTTGAATCTTTACCAAGACTCATTGCAAAAGAAGATGCAGTTGAATCAGGAATATATGAACCATCACTTTGTTCAACCCAACCTTGTGTTTGAATACCATTGATTACTTCTGCAAAGCCAGAAGCTAAATTATTTAACAAATCAATTGCAGACTGAACTGTTAAATCGGTCTCGCTTGTACCACCCATTTTTAGTATTGCACCAATACTGCCACCGGTTATTCTGTCATTAATATCACTTTTTACTACTTCACCATTATTATCTTCTAAGCCGATAGTTACTCTTACATCATCTGCTGTTTGATAATTAGCCTTCATTGATAACTTTGCTGAAACTGTAGTATGTTTTACTAACTCTAATCCGCCAAGCGATACTGACGCAACACCTGTATCTCCTATTGACGTTGATATATTTAAATAATCTGATAATTGAGATAAAACAGCATCTCTTTGATCATATAAATTATTAGCAGCAGAACTTACAGTACCTGAACTTATAATTCTTTTATTAATTGTAGCTAAATCTTCCAATAATGAATTAGCTTTATTTACATTGTCAGCAAGCTGTGAAGCTTTCATTGAAGCTTCTGTTCCATCACCTACAAGAGTAGTTCTATAATTTGCTAAATCTTTATATTTTGAATTTATCGCCAATGCGAAATTATTAGCTTTTTCAATATAATCAGTTCTTGCAGTTGTATTTGTAGGATTTTGCTGCAAGTTTGATGCCGCAGTATAGAATGCATCTAATGATGCTGATAAACCACTATCTGATAATTCATCCATTAATGTTGTTATATGATTTGCAACATTAGATTCTGTTGAATAATATTTTAAATTTGAGTTTTGATTTCTTAAATATTCAGCTAAATATTCATTAGAATATCTTGAAATAGATGTAATTTGAACACCGGCATTTTGAGAAGCTTGACTTGAAGCATTTGTTGCCTCTAATCCGCCAACAAAACGTGTACCCAAATTAACACGCTGCTTTGAATACCCTTCTGTATTCATATTTGCAACATTATTTTGCACTACCGATAACGCTAATTGATTTACTTGCAGTGAATTAACTGCCATTGTTAATGCTGAATTGATTGACATTTAAACTCCTTTTTAAGCGTCTTCGCAAATTGAACTAACACCGCTGCTTTGGCTCTGACTATTCTTTCCATGACAGTCATAACCAACACCTTGAGGCGTACACGCCTGCAAAATTATATCTAATATAGTATTAGACATGGCTAGTCCATGTTGTATTAGTTCCACATTTGTTTGTTCTAATAACACCATTTTCTTTGAAACTTCATTAATCTTTACTTTAAACTCTTTAAAATATTCCAACAATGGACTTTGAACTTCTTCTGCTTTTGCAATTATTTCTGAAACTGTCATATCTTCCACGCCTAATTGCTTTATTATTCTTAATCTTTCATTATTTAAATCTATTAACAAATCGTTATTTTCTAATATTTTTTCATCTGTTTCTTTTAAAATTTCAGAATCCATTTTTATTAATGCATTCTTTTTCATTTCATACAACTCCGACATTTTTGTATATGCCGAAAGTATTTCATTAAACACGACCTCTATTTGTCCCAATATTTTTTCACTAATTTGTATATCCATTTTATTTTAACCTCTTCTACAGAATATTTATTCTAATTATAATGTATAATCAGCTATAACACTTCTTCCGTATTTTAAACCATATTTTATATCATCAATACTCAAATTATTTTCACCTGCATATTTTGCATATTCTTGTATTTCTGAAATATTTTTATTAATTAATAATTCGTTTGTATCCTTTAAATCTATTCCGTTAGAAGTTCCATCTACAACAGGCATTGCAGATTGTAGAGGCTTTTGAACAGCACTAAACGCTTTTGTAGCATTTAACATGCTTATAGGATTTGTTACTGCTGCTGAACTTATTGATGATACCATTTTAATTTCCCTTACCTTACCACTCTTTTACTTTTTATTAAAAAAAAATTTATTTTTATTGAACATATCTTTCCATTTGATTATAAATTTGTTTAGCAAAACCAAATGATGTTCTCTCGTTACTTGCAAGGCTTCTGCCTACTTCTTGAAACACAAATTCTTTAAATGTATCTTGATATTTAGATTCTTTTCCAAAAATTCCGCCTTCTCTGTCAACTGTTTTATCCATTAAACCAATCATTTTTGTTATAAACATTGATTCAAATTCGTTTGCAACTTTTTTCAATTGAGCTTTCTTATCTGTCGAATTTTTAATGTTATTGAATATTTGTGCATCATTATTATTTATATAATTTGATTGTATATAACTCATTTTTTCACCCTAGATTACTACTAAATCTGCTTGCAAACTACCTGATTTTTTCAATGCTTGTAATATAGAAATTAAATCTATAGGTGCTACACCAATTGAATTTAAGGCTTTTACCAAATCATTTAAATTACTGTTTGCAGGCATTTCTACCACACTTCCCATTGTTTTTTCAACATTTACTTCTTCATTTGTAAAACCTACAGTTTCTCCATTACTGAACGGATTAGGTTGTGAAACATCCGTATCTGTTGATACTGTTACTGTTATGTTCCCATGTGCAACAGCTGCAGGCATTAATTTTACATCTGCACCAATTACTACTGTTCCTGTTCTTTCATTTACAACAACTCTTGCTCTTTCAAGTGTCGGATTAATTTCTAAATTTTCAATTATTGATAAAAATCCTACTCTATTATTTTGAAATCTTGCAGGAATTGTAACTTCAACAGAACTTCCATCTAATGCTCTTGCAGGAGCCACCAATTTACTGATTGTTTGTGCAATTCTTGATACAAGAGTATAATCTGCTTTATCTATAGATAATATAATTGAATTATCATCTCCTATAGTAGTATCAATATCTCTTTCCATAATAGCCCCGCCAGGAACTCTGCCTGTACTTGTTATAGCAGTTCTTTTTTGTCCACCGCCTTGTCCTGAAGCATTTACACCACCTACAGATACAGGGCCTTGTGCCACAGCAACTGATTCACCATTCGGAGCTTTTAATATTGTTTGTACTAATACTCCACCTTCTAAACTTTTTGCATCGGCAATTGTTGATACTGTTACATCTATTCTATCTCCGTTTTTTGCAAATGGAGGAACTGTTGCAGTTACTATTACCGCTGCTGTTGCACCTTTTTGAATATAGTTTTCTTGTTCAATTACAGTTCCCAAATTCATCAATAACATTTTATTTGTAATTTGTGTTGAACGTGAGTTGTCGCCTGTACCCGGCAAACCTACAACTACACCATATCCTACTAATTGGTTTTCTCTAACTCCTTTTACGTGAGTTATATCTACTATTCTTACTGTTGCCGCATACGCTGATACCGGCATAAATGACATCATTAATATTGTTAATAATAATCCTATTACTCTTTTCATTTTCTTACTTACCTTTACCCAATTATATTTTTTACTAGAACAAGTATCTTATAAATCTGTTTATAATACCTTCATTTTGACTTCTTGAAATAGAACCTCTACCAGATATACCAAATTGTAAGTTACCAACTTTACTTGAGTCTATCTGACCTTCATCATTAATCCATCTGGGATCAACTACTCCTGATACAATTAAATCAACTCTTTCATTACCGTTTACTACAGATTTTTTACCTTGAACAATTAAATTACCATTTGCTTGAACTTGAACTACCTGTGCAGTTATTGTATTTGAATAATTAGCAGTTCTACTTGTACTTGCCGTATTTTCAACAGCATTTGAACCACCAAAGTTATTAACATCTTTTACAAAACCAAGATGTAAAACTTTTCTTATAAATTCTGTAAAACGATCCACTGTTTCAGATGTTTTACTTGTTGAAAAATTTATATTATCAGAAGATGTAATTGTTTCAGAAATAACAATAGAAACAGTATCCCCAATAGCACATGCTCTTACACCTGCATATAATGATTTTGGTGTTGCCGTATAACCTTGAGAAGCTGTTAATCTAAATAAACTCTCTGCATTAACACTCATTGTTGTTATTAATATTATTACTAAACTTAAAATTATTCTTCTTACCATTCCTACCCACTTATTAATTTATTTTTATTATATTGTTACCAGTACTCTATTTGGACCTACAACTTTTCCTCTATATACTCTTTGATATTTTGGACTCTTTAATGTAACATAATCCCCAATATTTCCATCACTTTGTGCCGTTGCAGATATTGATATCATTACTCCGCTTGACTTAAATAAAGCTACAACTTCTTGATTTCTTATGACATCAGGCTTTGCTGTCAAAAATCTTTTATCGATTATTTCTCCTTCTTTAAACATTTTTTTAGACATTATATCTTTTTTCAACTCACCGGGAGCAATTACATTTGAAATTAAATTTGAAATTTCTTTTCTTTGTATAGATGTATTATATACTGTTATTGCAGATTCTCTGTTAATAACTGAACGGGCAACAAGCACATTTTTATAAGCTTTAACATCAACCGGAACCATAATTACTCTTGCTAACAGACCATTTACAAATATTTCAACTCTTTTTACATCTCTTGCCATAAATCTGTTTGTATTTGATGTTACTTTATATGTAACTACACCGTCTTTTAAATTTAATTCTGAAAATGGTATATTTAAAATTTCTACTTTTAAATCTGCATTTGTATAATTTCTGTAAGTTGCAATTACTTGTTTTGAAACTTCACTTTTCAATTGTTGTGCAGTAATAATTTGTGCTTCTGCTTTTACAAAAGACATCATTAAAATTATTGCTGTTATACTAAAAATTTTTTTCATTACCTACCTAAATTATTATTTATTTCTTAACCTATTTTACTAAGATAAATTGTTTGTTAATTGTAAAATTTCACTTGATGTATTAATTATTTTTGAATTAGATTCAAATGCTCTTTCTGCTTTAATAAGACCTATAAGTTCATCAACTATCTGAACATTTGAACCTTCCAAAAAGCCTTGAATTATATACCCCATACCATTTTGTCCGGGAGTGTCTTGAATAGGATTACCTGAAGCTTGAGTTTCGGTATATAAGTTATGACCGATTGATAATAAACCTGATGGGTTTTGGAATTTTACAAGTTGAAGTTGACCTACAACCGTTTGAGTTGTTTCTCCGCCTAATTTAACAGACACTGTACCATCCTGAGTAATTGTAATTTCAGAACAATCCCTTGGAATAGTCATTGCGGGTTGAACCAATAAACCATCATTAGTACAAACTTGGCCCATAGCATCAATTTGAAGACAACCATCTCTTGTATATGCCAAAGTACCATCTTCTTTCATTACTTGTAAAAAGCCTTCGCCTTCAATCTCAATATCCATATTTCTTCCTGTAGAAATAGCAATACCTTGACCAAAAATACGTGTTGTCGCTGCTGTTTTTACACCGAGACCAATTTCTACACCAACAGGTTGATATGTGCCTTGATTCATTAATGCACCGGGTGTTCTGGCTGCTTGCGACAACAAATCTTGAAATTCTACACGAACCTTTTTAAAACCTGTTGTATTTACGTTTGCAACGTTATTCGCAATTACATCTAAGTAATTTTGTTGTGCTATCATACCTGTTGCTGCTGTTGTTAGTGATCTAAGCATTGTTTTTTATTCCTTACTCTTCTTATACTTTTATCTTTCCTACTGATAGTGCCGCTGATAGCAGCGAATTGTTTGTTTTTACAATCTTTGTTAAAGATTCATAATTTCTTGAAGTATTTATTGTATTAAGCATTTCTCTTATTACATTTGCATTTGAAGCTTCAAGGTGTCCTTGTTGTATTACAAATTTTTCAGCAGGAACAGGAGGATTTGCTTCCATATCTTTTGATACAAATTTTGAACCTCCAATATTAAACATCATATCTTTATCTTGAAAATCATATATTGCTATTCTTTGTTCCATCTGAGTTTTACCGTATCTGCCGTTTATTTCAATTTGACCTTTTTCTGTTACTGTAAATTGATTAGCATTATACATATCTAATTCAGAAAGATTTATTCTTATTGGTCTATCATCCTGATCTAAAAGATATTCACCTTCTTTTGTCATTATAAAATTACTCTTATCCAACGTAAATGAGCCATTTCTTGTATATGAAACTTCATTTGTAGCCGGATTTTGAACTTTAAAAAATCCATCACCTTCTATAGCTAAATCATAAGGATTATCTGTACGCATTAAAGTCCCTTGAGAAAAATCATATGTTAATTTTTGAACAGTACTTCCCATAGATAAATCACCTAAATTTCTTGTTTCTCCATCTAAAAGAGTTCCTTTATTTTCATAAACATTGGCATCCATTATGTTTTTAAAAGTTAAAGCTGTTCGTTTGTAACCTGTTGTATTTACATTTGCAAGATTATTTGCAATATTGTCATGCATTTCTATTAATGAAAGCATTCCATTTGCAGCTGATTCAAGCCCTCTTAGAATCATAATTGAGCTCCTTTCAACTTATCATAACTTTTCATTATACTTTTAACATAATTTTGAGTTTCCGCATAAGGAGGAATTCCTTTATATTTTTTTACGGCATTAGGGCCGGCATTATATGCAGCAAGCGCTAATTCCTTGTTATTATCAAATCTATCTAACAATCCTTTTAAATATTTAGTTCCGCCATAAATATTTTGTTCCGCATCGAAAGCATTTGTAACACCAAGTCCTTTTGCCGTAGCAGGCATCAATTGCATTAAGCCCATAGCTCCGCATTTTGATTTTGCGTTTGGATTAAACCCTGACTCTTGACGAACTACGGCTTTTACAAAATCTGCATCCAAGCCGTTCTTTGCTGAGTACTCTTCTATCAAGTTATCAATTTCCGCTCTTGATTTTGATGTATTTGTAGATTTATTTTGGCTATTTTTCTCTAATTGAACACTTTTATCAAGTATTTTTTGGAAATCTGGTTGTGCAACAGGTACTTCTGTTTGTGAACGCGATAGCAGCGTTTGAAAGCCACGTTCTATCTCGCTCATTCTATGCAAGGTTATATCTAATCCTGATATGGCTCCTGTCATCTTTGCCCCATAGTCTTTTTTCTATTACTTACCACATATAATTTACTATATTTGATGTATATGAACATCAACCCAAAGGTTGATTTTTTTATTTTCAACCTAAACCTTTGGATTGATGTTCCTTTGTGTGGGGGGTTAAATTTTATTTATTTTTCTTTTATACGTTCTCTTTCTATGTCTTTCTTCGTTTAGTTATACTTTTTATCAACAATTATGTTAATGTTTTAATTTTTATATTATTTGATATTTCACTATGAATATTATTTGCTTTAGTTATATAAGAAGTTAATTTTTCATATCTATCTTTTGCACCCTTTACCGGAGCTTGCATACTTATTAATTCATCTACACTTCTATTAATATTTCCTAATTTTTCTAATGCAGTTTTCAATTCGTATATCATTTTCATTTTTTTGGAAATCTTAGACCAAAAATGTTTCAGCATATAATCTCCTATTGTATTTCTTGTTGTCTTTCGTTTTTTAAATATAAAACTAATTAACGCTATTACTTTTGATACAAAATCTAATCTGGTATATTTAAACATCAAAACTTTCAATTGTCGCTCCATTCGTAACTTTTTACGACTTAAAAGTTTTATCTTTTCTTCATCTTCAACTAATTTTGCACCTTCTATTTCTTCTTCCAATATTGAAATATCATCTTCTAAAATACTTATCTGATATTCAAGCTTAAAGGAAGTATCTTCCATATCTAAAAATGCTCTATCCTCTAAAATAGCAGAATCATAATTATCAATCTTATGCGGACTTGTAATAAATTTATATCTCTTCTCCACCGCTTAAATATCTCTTTCCCCTGTGTATTAATATATTCTAATTTACTAAATTTACAAAAAAAAAGTACCTCCATTTAGAGGATATCAAAAAATGCAGATAAAATTTATTATACAAACCAATAAATTCCTATTAATTTTAAATACTAAATTTTAAATTAATAAAAATTATTCATAATATAAAAAACTTTAATTAAATTACTTTCAACTTATTTCATTTTTTTCAAAGCATTAATTTCATCTTGATAAGGAGAAATATTGTTTAATTTTTCAATAATTGGAGATAATTTTTCAATTACATAATCAATTTCTTCTTCTGTTGTAAATCTGCTTAATGAAAATCTTATAGACCCATGCAAAGCCGTAAACGGAGTCCCCATAGCACGTAAGACATGGCTTGGTTCAAGAGAGCCTGATGTACAAGCACTTCCTGAACTTGCACAAATTCCCACATCAGATAAATGTAATAAAATCAATTCGCCTTCAATATACTCAAACCCAATATTTGTAGTATTAGGTACTCTGTTTGATATTGATGTATTCAATTTTGCATTACAAATATTTTTAACTATATTTGTTTCCAATTTATCTCTTAATCGCTTAATTTCCGTAGATTCATATTTTAAACTTTCTTTTGCAAGTTCAGCAGCTTTCGCAATACCTACAATATAAGGAACATTTTCCGTACCGGCACGTTTTCCTCTCTCTTGATGTCCACCTATTATTAATGGAGTTAAAAGAGTTCCAGATTTTACATACAAAGCACCAACACCTTTTGGAGCATGAAACTTATGACCTGAAACACCTAACATATCAATATTTGCAGATTGAACATCTATATCAATTTTGCCTGCAACTTGAACTGCATCTACAAATAATTTTGTTTCAGGATTTTTTGATTTTACAATCTCACCTATTTTTTGAATAGGAAAAATTACACCTGTTTCATTATTTGCCCACATAGTTGCAACAAGAGCTGTATCTTTATCAACTTTTTCTTGCAATTCTGACAAATCAAGTTCACCATTCGCATTTACTCCGATATAATCAACTCTATAACCTTGTTTTTCATAATATTTGAATACATTTAAAACACAAGGATGTTCAACTTTTGTTGTTATAATATGTTTTTTATTTTTTTCATTTTCCAAAAGTCCTCTTATTGCCATATTTGCACTTTCAGAACCGCATGACGTAAATATAACTTCATTTACAGACTTTGCATTAAAAAACTCTTTTATCATTTCTCTAGAGTCTTTTATGGCATTTGATGCTTTTTTACTAAAATCATACATACTTGAAGGATTAGCATACTCTTCTTCAAAATACGGCATCATTTCTTCTATAACTTTTTTATCAACTTTTGTTGTTGCATTATTATCCAAATATATTATTTTATTGTTCAATGTTTATAACCTCTATATTTTTATCTATTGCATCTTTCAATGTTTGTTCGACAAACGCTTTTAATGTCAAAACAGAATTTCTGCATTGAGAACATCTTCCGTGCAATTTTACATAAACTTTATTTTCATCAATATCAATAAGTTCAATATCACCACCGTCTTTTTGAAGTTCAGGTGCAATTTGATTTTCTATAACTTTATTTATTTTCAATATTTTTTGTGCAGAAGAAAGCTTTGGGTTTTCTGTTTTTAAATTTTCTTCATTATTTAAAATTTTATTTATTATTTCTTTAATATTGCCTTTACATCTTCCGCAAGCACCACCTGCTTTTGTATAATTTGTAACATCTTCAACAGTTTTTAAATTATTTACTTTTATAGCTTCTATTATCTGCGATTCTGTTACATTAAAGCATGTACAAACTATTTTATCTTCAGTTTGAGAATTTATATCTTCGATAGTAAGTTCTTCATTGAAATAATTTTTCAAAGCATCTTCAAGGGCTTCATGACCCATTACGGAACAATGCATCTTTTCAGGAGGCAAACCGCCTAAAGCATCAGCTATATCTTTATTAGTAAGCTTTCTAACTTCTTCAATAGGTTTACCTATTATCATTTCAGTCATCATAGAAGAGCTTGCTACAGCAGAACCACAGCCAAAAGTTTGAAATTTTGCATCAACAACTATTCCATTTTCTATTTTTAAATAAATTTTTAGAGCATCTCCACAAGCTAAAGAACCTGCTTCACCTATTGCATCAGCATTTTCTATTTTTCCGACATTTCTTGGATTTCTATAATGATCTAAAACTTTTTCTGTATAATCCCACATAAAATTCACCTTATCTTTCCTGCAATTTTATTTTAACGCAAAAAAAATAAAGTTAATACCTCAAAAGTGTATTCAAAAGTTTAATTAATTTTCTTTTACCACTTTTTGAAGGCCTTTCGGCTTATCTACATCTCTACCTAAAAGAAGTGCAATTTCCAACGCTAACATTTGAATTATAACAGCATTTGAAAACATCCTCATAGTAGCATCTTCATTATTTATTGTAATATTCAAATTAGGAACAATATTTTCATGTAATTTACCAATTATATAAATAGGCGGATTGTAGTCTTTTTTTATTTTTTCTAAATTTTTCATTGCTGTATATGAAACACCTGAAGCTGAAATATATATCAATGAACATTTATTATTCAAAACCGCAACATGTCCGTGCATAAATTCACCCAATATATTGGCATTTATATTCAAATAAGAAGTTTCTTTTATTTTCAAAGATGCTTCCTTTGCTAATGCATAAGAAATACCATCAGCTGTTATAACTATATTCTTACTTTTTTTCAAAAGCTTTGCCAATTGAACAACTTTTTTTCTATATTCAAAAGTTTCTTCAATAACAGAAGGCAAAGTACGAACAGTTTTTAATCTTTCTGTTATATCAATCCCATTTTTCTGTGCATATTTTAGTGTAATTAAATACAAACACAACATTTGAGCAGTAAAGGATTTAGTTGCAGCAATACTTTTTTCTTCTCCTGCATGACAATCAACTTTATAATCAGATAATTCCCAAACAGAAGATTCTTCTTTATTTGTTATGCACATAACAGGCATTTCCATTTGTTTTGCACGTTTTGCAGCCCGCAAAGTATCGCTTGTTTCACCTGATTGAGTAATAAATATATATAATATACCTGCATCAGAAGGAACTTTTGGTTTCAATAAAAATTCACTTGAATAAATTGCTCTTGCTTCAATATCAGCGACTTTTCCAAATAAATCAGCACCATATCTTGCACAATGATATGAAGACCCGCTTGCTACTAATACAACTTTTTTTATATCATCAGGGATATTAATTGTAATCTCATCTGAATCCGTTAAAAAACTTTTTAATATTTTTTGTAATATTAATGGCTGTTGATGGATTTCTTTTTCCATTGATGTACGTTTTCTTAAAAGCAAGTTATCCATTAAATTTCTTCCTATATGTAATTATTCTATCCTAAAAGTTCTTTTAATATTTCATTTACAGATTGAGGGTTAGCTCTACCTTTGGTTTCTTTCATAACTTGCCCTACAAAGAAACCAAATAGTTTATCTTTTCCGCCTCTATATGCTTCAACTTGTGAAGGATTTGCATCAATTATTTTTTGAGCAATTTCTTTTATTGCTCCTGTATCCGAAATTTGGCTTAAACCTTTCTTTTCTACAATATCAGATGCTTTTTCACCATCTTTCATCATATCAATAATTATTTGTTTACCTATATTATTCGAAATTGTTGCTTTTTCTATCAAGGAAATAAGTTCAACTAAATTTTCCGGAGTTAATTTTGTATCATTAATTGATATTTTTTGTTCTTTTAAATACGCTGTTATTTCACCCATTAAAAAGTTTACAGCTATTTTTGGATTTCCGCCAAGTTTTAATACTTCATCAAAGAACATTGCCAAATCCATTTGTTCAACAATAACAGAAGAATCATATTCACTTAAACCTAATTCTATATATCTTTGACGCTTTTGTTCCGGTAATTCAGGCATTGTCTTTCTTACTTCTTCAACCCATTCTCTTGAAATAACTAACGGCATCAAATCAGGTTCAGGGAAGTATCTGTAATCATGTGCATCTTCTTTACCTCTCATAGAACGGGTTATACCGGCATTATCGTCCCATAGTCGTGTTTCTTGAACAACTTCTTCTCCATCTTCTACAAGTTCAATTTGTCTGTCTATTTCGTATTCTAAAGCTCTTTCTAAAGCTTTAAAACTGTTTACATTTTTTATCTCTGCACGTGTACCAAACTTATTTGAACCTTTCGGCATAATTGAAATATTTGCATCACATCTCATAGAACCTTCTTCAAGGTTGCCATCACAAACACCAACATATCTAACAATATTTCTTAATTCTTCCATATATGCACGAGCTTCTTGAGGCGATCTCATATCCGGTTCTGAAACTATTTCTAACAATGGAGTTCCTGCTCTGTTTAGGTCTACTAAAGAGTATGAAGAACCTGCCAAGCCATCTGCACCTGCATGAACTAATTTCCCTGCATCTTCTTCCAGATGTGCCCTTGTTATACCAATTTTTTTACCATTTACCATTAAATAACCTTTTCCACAAATAGGTTCGTCATACTGAGATATTTGATATCCTTTTGGTAAATCTGCATAAAAATATTGTTTTCTGTCAAATTTACATTTTTCAGCAATTTCGCAGTTTAATGCTAAGCCTGTTAATATTCCCATATTAACAACTGCTTTATTTAATACTGGCAACACACCTGGCATACCCAATGTTATCGGACTAATTTGAGTATTTTGTTCACAACCGAATTCGCATCCGTCCGGTGCAAAAATTTTTGTATTTGTTTTTAATTGTGCATGTACTTCCAGTCCTATTACTACTTCATATTTTTCTCTTAAATCTTCCATTTTATTCTCCAATATTTTTCTTATATTTTATCACAAATTGTTATTTTTTATAAATATTTATAATAAAGTTATCTTTTTCATCACGTTTTTCATAATAATCTGATAACATTTTATTTAATAGCACTATAGTATGCATTAGCATTAAATCTTTGTACGTATACTTATAATAAAGGTAATCTTTTGAAACTATATCCAAAAACTTTTCATAATCATAATCATATTTCTTTGGATATATCATATATATATGACCGCCTGACGGAACAAAGCCCATTAAGACATTTGTTTTAAAAACAGTGTATTTAGGATATCTCTTATTTAAAAAATAATCCCTTAAAAAATCCTTCTTTTCTTTTTCTCTCATTTTTTTTAGAGATATTTTTTCATTAAAAGCGTCTTCATTTTCGATAACATATTCATCATATACATTTACTGTTTTAACATTCTTATCTATAACAGAATTCAAGCCCTCTACATTAATCCAAGTAATTATTAAATCTTTATCCTTAACTGTCAGATTAACAATATCTGATACACCTAAAACACTTACTCTTTTATTTTTTAATGCTGAATTATCTTGAATTAAAAGATAATACAAATTAACACTTAAAAATATAAACATTAAAGAAACAGATAAAACATTTTTTTCTATACCCATACTCATAACAATTAAAAATATAGGTATAACAACGATATATTCGCCTGTTGTAAAATCTAATCCGATTACAACTTGAAGAATAATCCTAATTAATATATAAACAATTCCAATTATAAATAATAATATATTAAATTTATGTTTAATAAAAGATTTAAATATAAAATAAAAAGCAATAACAACAGGAACTACTATAAAGATTAACGAATAAAAATTTATATCAAAATATAAACTGTAAAAATAATTCATAAAATTATTTAGATTAAGCTCTATCAATTTTGGAGTTAAAAAATTCTGAACAAATGCGAAAACTGATGCATAATCATAATTTATACCAAAATAATAATCAAAATATTTTTTATAATTTATAAAAATATACACAAAATAAGGAACAAGCAAAATAGCTGTTATTATAATCGATTTAAGGTATTTTTTATTTTTTCGTTGATAAAGATAAAAGAAAATAATTTCTGTTAAAGAAAACAACAATGTAAAAATATTTGTTAAAACTAAACCCAAAACAGATAAAATCCATAATGCATAATCTTTATTTGAATCTTTAATTTTAAATAAAGATACAACATTCAAAACTGCAAATAATCCAAGTAATGAATACATTCCGACTTCTTGAGAATAATTTATTAAGAAACTATTTAAAGTAAAAAGGATTAAAGCGGTTATGCCATAAATACGTTCCTTCAAAAAATATGATATTAAACAAGTTATTACACCAAAAATGACTGATAAAAGCCTTAAAGATACAGCACTGTTTTTAAAAATAACACTTACAAAAGATGTTATTAATGTGTACGACGAAAATAATGGTTCTCCCTGAAAAATTCCCCTCCACGCTCCAAGCTCAAAAGGATTATATAAACCTTGACAAACATTTGATTCATCAATCGTCAATCCAAGAGTATTGGTTAAATATAGTGCACGAAACAAAAAAGCACCAACTAAAACAAAAATAATTATAAATATTTTTAAACTTATATTTAAAACATTTTTCATAACTATGGATTTATAATACTACGTAAAAGTTTATTTTCAATTCTTTTGATATTCATACACAACAAAATCACCTACTACGAATTTTTTTACAAATATTAAATTTTTACTACTTAATTTTTGTATATCAAGTAATGTTTTTATAGTTAAAAGCTTATTATAAGATAACATCTTATACATATTTTCATTATTAATCAGCTTAACAAAAGAATTTTTATCATATTTATCAAATTGATTTTCAATAACTAAAAATAATTTTTTATTTTTTTTCATTAATACATACATTAACCCATACATAATCGTAATATTCTGAGGCACACTCCTATCACATAAATAAGATTTTATATACAATTTCTTATTTATTGAAGATAATTTATTTAAGTTATTTTCATTTTCAATAAAGAACTCAGATTTAAAAGTAAAATCTTGTAACAGACTCACTTTTTTTATTTTTTTTGTTAAATATTTATCCATAATTTCAGTATCATTTCTAAAAATAACAATGTCATCATTATCTGCATATTTATTAATTATTTGTGCGACATTTTTATAACCTGAACGATTAATTTTGTATGCACAATCTTTTCCAAAACATAAATAGATAAAGTTTAAGATAATAAACAAAGAAAATAAAATTACAGATACTTTTTTATAATCAATACCCCTTGCCATAACTATAAGAAAATTAGGCAATAATATAATTAAATATCTTGATAAGATATTTATATCCAAAATTTTAAATGCAAAAAAATAAGATAATAAATACATTAAAGCAGTTAAAAAAATTATTTTACTTATATCATCTTTTATTAGAGCCTTAATCATAAAATACAATGCAATTAAAATAGGGCAAAATACCAAAATAACAGTAAAAATATTTAAATTATTTAACAATAACCCTATATAATTAACAGGATTAGCATCAAGTGCTATTAGTTTGGGTGTAAAGAAATTTTGAAAAATAAGGAAAAAACTTGACGTATCAGTATAAAACCAATTTGGATTTCTTGTATATCTACTAAAATTTTGAAAAATAAGGAAAATAATCGGAATCAAAAATATAACTAAAAATCCGCATGCATATATAAACTTCTTTGAAAATTTATGATATGAAAATATAATTATTTCTAAAATGACATACCAAAATGCTGTAGTATACGTAAAAATCAAACATACTGAAGATATTAACCATAAAATATATCCTTTATTTTTTTCATATATCTTTATTAATGAAACAAGATTTAAAGTTGCAAAAAATACTGATAAAGAATAAACTTTAACATCTTGAGAATAATAAATTAAAAAACTGTTTACAGCAAACAAACTCATACAAAGCAAATTTGTTCTCTTATCACTACTTACAAAATAAGCAGTTATACATGTCAAAACCCCAAAAATAACAGATAAAAACCTCAAACAAAAATCAGAATTTCCAAAAATAGAAATCCAATAATGCAAAATTATTTGATATAAAGGAAAATTTAAATCTTGGCTCAGAACGTGTTTTACAATCTCAATACACCCGCTCAAATTAGCTTGATTATAAAGCACAAGTTCGTCATACCACAAACCTGACACCTTATCCAAACACAATAATCGAAAAATTGATGAAATTAACAATATTATAAAAAAATATAAATAAACCATTTGCCCTCTAATAAAAATATTATAAATTAATTAAAATTTAAAATAAATAAAAAATAAAATAACACAATTTTATAAAATATAAAATTTTTATATTCCAAAACAAATTACAACTCTAAGTTTAATTTAGCTAAATCACGTTATATAAAGCATTTCTTAGTATTTTGTAATAAAAATATTACAACTATCCTACATACAGTTGATTTTTAAATAAACATCATTAAATATAATCATGAAAAGTAATATAATAATTTTAATAAAAAGGAACGTATATGGGTATAGCAGCATCACAAGCAAGATTTTTGCAATGCACAGCAAGAAAATCTAACGTTGAATACCAAGGTCAACAAATTAATGAGCAACGTACAGTACTTGCAAATAAATCTGCTGCGACGTACAACCAAATGCTTTCACTTAAAGTTCCAACTCCACCAAGCCAAGCAGATTTCACAAAATTAATATATTCAGTAACAATATCAGACAAAAAAATATCTTTGACTGATGAAGAAATCAATACCTTAAAAACTACTATTAACAATCTTGCAGATGATGAAGATGTAGACACAATAGACGGAACATCATGTGCCTATAAAGCCGGAACTTCGACAGTTACAATAGACGGCAAGGCATACAATTACGCTATTCGTATAAATTCGACCGATACAAATTATTATCCTAACAGTATTAATGGCACGACAGGAAGACTTTCTTCCCTCTATTTAAATAAAACAACAGCCTTTACAGACCAAGGCGATGAAAAATTAAATGACACAGAATATAGTGATAATGCTATATTTTTCACTGTCTCTGAAGCAATTGATCAAGCTGCTTATGATGATGCATATAATCAGTATAAATATGACCAGTACGTTTATGAAAAAGAACTTGAAGATATTAACGCTAAAACATCTCTTCTTCATCAACAAGACCAAATACTGGAACTTCAATTAAAACAATTAGATACAGAGCAATCTGCCCTAAAAACAGAATTAGAAGCTCTCGACAAAGTTATTGGTGATGATATTGAAAGTGATTACAAAACTTTCGGTAGTTAGTAAACGTACATTGTATATTATTTTATATTTGATGTATTTATTATTCCTTGTTGTAAATCAAAAATTAAGTTACGAGTTTTTATTTATAAAATAAAAAAGCCGTCTTGTTGACGGCTTGACTAACACACTTTTTACACTTTTCTTTGAATTTAACGAGGATATTATTTAATTACCTTCACACGAGATGAATTTTTTTTCTTAAATCTGTTTCTTTT
>Ga0256405_10001921_pt1 | contig 52274 bp, 39 predicted proteins | sample RumenRJG_02DNA_FD_189096 | JGI IMG/M metagenome (GOLD analysis project Ga0256405, IMG submission 189096) | Bovine rumen microbial communities from Lethbridge, Alberta, Canada - RJG_02 | ecosystem: Host-associated > Mammals > Digestive system > Stomach > Rumen | place: Canada: Alberta...
CTCCGGAAAGGATGGTGGAGAAGAAGAGATTCGAACTCTCGACCCCCACGTTGCGAACGTGATGCTCTACCAACTGAGCTACTTCCCCAATCCGTGGAAACGGCGTATAGTATACCAAAAACCCCCTTGTGAACGCAAGGGGGCAATTTCCTGTTTTTTATTTTTTCCGGTTCAGCCGCTCGTAGATCTGGATATGAGTTGCGAACCACAGTTCGCTGCGCCGTGAATCCAGTTTCTTCATCAGCGCCTCGAAGTACTCGAGCCCCGGATCAAGCCAATCGCCCCCAACGCCGTGGAAGTCCATATGCCCGACGCCACCCGACTCGATGACCTCGTCGACATACGCCTCCATCTCGGGGATGGTCTTGCACTGGACGGGATATCCGTGCCAGAGCCAGCGCTCCACGAGGTTGTGGCGCTTGTATGTCTCGGCGATTTCCTCGTCGGTTATCTCGAGTAAACTGTGCATAGACTCCGCAGATGGAATCGCGAAGGAGATTGGCCCCTTCTGGCCTGGGCGCAGTCGCGCTATCGCAGCGTTGCACTCCGCAAGTTCCTTGTCAAGCGCCGCTTTGTCTGGAATCTTGCCGTGGGTCATCGTGTGGTTGCCGAGGAACACGTACTCGTTCGCGTTCGACCACGCGGACTCGTATTTCTTGAAAAGATCCCACCCGGGGCAGACATAGAACGTCCCGGGGATGCGGTATTTTTCAAGAAGCGGAAACACGTTCGTCGTCTGAGTCGGGCACCCGTCGTCGAACGAGAGGTAGAAAGCCGCCTTCTTTCCGTCCGGCCACGTGCCGGACGGAACTGAAGACGGGCTTTCCGGCGACTTGTCCGTCGCCACCGCGGCCGCAACAAGCGCGGCGATTGCAAAAAACGCGTTCATGACTTACTTCGCGGGGCGAAGGATCATGTTCTTGAAGTCCGCGTCGGAGTGGTCGCCCTGGAGATAGATGGGCCCGGGGACGAACTCGTCCGCATCAATCGCACCGCCGGTGATGCCGACAACTGGAGCGTCCTCAATGATCGTGACGCCGTTGAGGACGACGGTGAGATGGCGCTTGTATAGCGTGACGGAAACGTGCTGCCACTCGCCCGCGGGCTTCTCGGCGGCGACCTTCGGCACGACGCGGCCGTAGTAGGCGGCCATGTTGTGCTCGTTCACGGGCTGGCCGTAGCTGTCGAGCACCTGGCACTCGTAGCGGCCGCGGAGATATACGCCCGAATTGGACTTCTTCGGCACGCGAACGTCGTACTCGAGGTTGAAGTCGTAGAAGTCGGCGCGCTTCGACATGAGGTTTGCGCCACCGCCCGCCCAGGAGCCGTCGGGCTTGAGGCCGAGCTCATTTGAAAGCACGCCGTCCTTGAACTTCCAGCCGTTCTTGGCCTTCTCGTCCATCAGTTTCCAGCCGTCGAGGCCGTCGGCAAGGAGATCGATCGGCTCGCCGAGCTTCGCGTCCTTCGTCGACGCGGGCTTGATGACGGGGTTGCGCCAGCCGGTGACGGTCGTCTCGACCTTGCCGTCCTTCTTTGTCGCGGTTGCCACAAGCTCGTTGCCGCTGACAGCACCCTCGAACTTGAAGCCCCACGGATGGTCGAACGTGATCTTGCCGCCGTCAACGACTACATTGTTCATCGGTATCGGAGAAGCCCAGCGCCAGAGGACAAGCGCCTGCGCCTTGCCGTGCGCGTCGCGCGAGACGATCATGTGGCCGGCGTTCATGCTCTCGTAGCCGAGCTTGAGGCCCCAGTTGCCGACGACCGGATCCTTGGGATCGACGCCGAAGTCGCATGTGCAGCACCCGGCGAGGGCAAGCCCCGCCGCCAACGTAGAGAGTATTTTCGTGTTCATGCGCACTATTATACCACAAAATCCCCAATCGGTCACCGACATAGGCGACATAGGCGACATAGGCGCTGGAGTTTCACGATTTTTCGCCTGTGCTCGTGCCGGGCTAAGCGGACGCGCGCGATTTGCCTTCTTGTGGCGCGATTCTTGCGCCCTCCAATCGTCGCGCCGAAACTCTCCTTCGCCGATTGCCGCCTGCAAGTCCGGCTCCGGCCGGGCAGCTCGCCTCGGGCGAACGCGTCGACTCCGCTCTTCGAGCTCTCGCCGCTCGGTATTCGCGACACTCGCCGGGCCGCGTCGCGGCGCAGACTGCGCCTATGTCGCTCATAACGTCGCCGAGGCGACTCCCGGCCTGCGCCGGAATGCCAAAGCCGAGAACACAGACACTATCCTTTCCCTCTGCCGTTCGGTATTATACCCAACTGCAAAACTCAACAGAAGAAAGGACGCACAGTAGATAATCGCACAAGCGCATGGAGGACACGAGCCCAGCTCGACGACTATATCAGAAATTGTTGATGGTTCCTGCTAATGCTCTTTGTCTTGGCGCTTGGATACAATCTCAAGAATATCCTCTAACATCTCCTTGTTTTCTGAAAGAACGCGACATAGTTCTTCAACTTTGTCGTACCGGCATGTAGTCTCTTCGCTGTCCTTTGCAGATCCTTTTGTCCCTTCCATGACGCTTGACAACCCAGCCGTTATAATGCCTGTCGGAACCGCAACCGCCGCAATCCCGGAAAACGCTATAAGGGCTCCGAGCAACCGCCCAAGCGGAGTTATGGGATATATATCTCCATACCCGACAGTAGTCACCGTTGCCACAGCCCACCACAGTCCTGAAAAGGCGTTACGAAAAGCCTCGGGCTGAGCGTCGTGCTCGACAGAATACATCAAAAGTGATGTAACAAGCATCAATAGCACTACGAAAAACAACGACCCTACAAGCTCGCGCTTCTTTTCGACAATGACCGCACCAATTGCCTTCATCGCATCAAAATAGCGATTCAGCTTAAAGATTCGGAGAAGCCTGACAAGACGCAGCGCCCTCATTCCAAGCAAAGACCCTGGCAGAATCATCGGCAACCAAAACGGCAGAATCGCCACAAGGTCTATTGCAGCCATAGGCGACATAATATATTTCGCTCTGCTTTTCCATGGTGACAATCCAGGACTTAGGAGATCTGCAGTAAAGATTCGAAGCGCATATTCAATCGTAAAGGCCACTGAAGCAATCTTTTCAATCATCTCAAATGTCTGGGATGTTCCCGCTGAAAGTTCAAACGTCCCAGCGAACACGGCAATGACACTAACAAGAATAAGTCCTGTGATAAGCAGGTCAAACGCGCGGCTCATTGGCGAACTGCCGCAATCAGGCTGAATAATCTCAAATATCTTGCGCTTTACCATAAGTCTCCTCTATATGCCAGGCCTCTCGCGAAGCGTAACAAGGCAATCCATTATGCCCTCATAAAGCGCCTGTGTCTCCTCTTCATCGATAACGCCGTCAACAAGAGAATCATCAATCAACTTCAACATTGCGGCAAAATCATCCTGCGACTGCTGGTTGGACAAAAGCCATGCTTTTAAGCGCCTGACCTCCTGCGGTTCAATCTTATTGTCAGCCAGAATATCATTCACTAAGCCCTGGAAATCCTGAATTGTACGCGCCTTTTCCGATTTCGCCCGCCGCACCAACCCCACACTTGAATCTTCACGCGCCTTGATCAGCTTAGCCTCTTCCGCCAGTCTCTTTTCATACTGACGCAGTTCCTCTCTTTTTGCCCGCGACTCTTCCCGTTCCTGACGGCGACGCTCTTCCTTTTGCTGCCTAAGAATCTTCTCCTGTGCGCGCTTACGCTCGCGATCAAGCCTCGCCCGCTCTTTCCTTAATTGTGAACCCGCCATAACATCAATCGGCGAAATTTCTATTCTCTGCCGCCGTGTATATTCACTAATTCTTGAAAGGCGATTTCTGATGAATGAAGCCGCAGTCTCCTTTGTAAGACCAGATGGAACAATGCCATTGTTTATACGGCGAATGAATCGCAACTGGCTCTCGGAAGGTGTGTCGGCGATAACGGCCTCAGTTTCAACTGAGCACTTCTTCGGGCTTTTTCTCCTTGTAACCAAAATAAAGCCGCAAAAGAAAAGCGCAAATAGCACAAGCGCAATAACATCGGCCTTCTCAAGCGAAGGAAATCTATCAAAATAGACTTTGTCTTCCACTTCCTTTGTCGCTCTCTCATACATATCTCTCACCGCAGGTTTTTCCTGCAAAGAACGCGGCAGCTGATGATATTCAGATATGACCTGCTCGTGATAATTGTTTCGCGACGCGAAAGTCAGATGATGATAATGTCTTGTGGCACGATTGTATTTGGACACATAAATGCCAGCCATAACAGCCGCACACAAGCACAACATCGAAAGTTCTATTTTACGGACAGGCGTCATTCGCTTTCCTCGTCTTCACCCTCGCCCGCCTGGTCAATGGCTTCACCTTCAAGTTGAATGCCACTCTGAGACGCCCGATATTCTTCGGCGACCATCGTCCTATTGAATGTAGCCGTTGGATCAGTTTCCTGCACCACATGCTCAATGTCATCAAGGGAAACACGGAAGAATTCCTTCCGCGGATTTATCTTATTGACGCGACAATTCTCCAATCGCTTGTGCAATGCCGACTCCAGCCCGACAGCATCCTCTGAGAATATGAAGCTATGAACATCAAACTGGAACGGCACGCTTGCATCGCCAAGCTCATCTACACGCTCTTGCGGCTCAAGGCGACGCGTCATACCAACCTTGAACACATCGGGGCCAAAAGATCCAAGGTTGCTAATTACATAAACAGTCCCAGCTTTCCCGTTTTGCCTCTTTGCTATTTCTTCACGTTGCACGGCAACTTCGCCAAGACTGGACTCCACCTTAAGAATCTGTGCATCTATAGCTGCCAATGCCTCTGTTGTCTCAGCAGACTGTTCGCCATTCTTCTCCATCTCCTCTGCTGCCTTTTCCGCAGCTTCCTCGCGCAGTACACGAAGCCGCTCTTGCTCGGCAGCAAACTTCGCCTCTTCCTCCGCCACCCTCTGACGTTCCTCCTCAAGCCGTAACCGCTCTTCACGCTCCTCACGCATTTTTTCGCGAAGCGCCAGCTGCTCTTGCCGTTGCTGTTCCTTGCGAAGATACCAAAGATATTCAACCTTGACCGCATCTATACAAAGCTTCTCCATTTCCCCAAGAAAAGCCGCGATCGTCGGTCGTATCTTCCGGTCCCCTTCTTCACAATACATTTGCTGCACTTTATACATCAACTTCCCAATCTTGCTGATAGCTTCTTCTTGCGCCTTATATCTAAGCTCTCCCAGAATAACTCTAAGCTCCAATTTCAAATAAAGCACCGTAACGGCAATAAGTGATTTTGTGGACTTTGCCTGATACCGCGATGAGAACTCTTCACAAAGCGCATCTATACGCCGTCCAATATGCTTTGCCTCCTTACGAAGGTCAGGAATGGACATTGCCTTCAAATCCATTTCGCCTACAGGATCAAGAAGGTTCTGGTCTGCCAACGCCGCTTCTGCCTGAAGCACCTCAATTGGTTTTTCATCAAGATGAAGCCAATTCACAATGCAGTATTCAATGGCATCAAGATTCTTCTTTGCCCTTGAAAACTTTTCGATGAGCGTTGCATACTTGCTCTGCGCCACATCATACTTCTGGACAAATTCCAACGCACCATCACGGCGAGCAGTCAATTCGGCAATCTCCTTTTGGAGCTTCATCTCAAGCGCCGTTTTTTCTTGGAGAATCCGCTCCTGCTGCGCATTGCGATCAACAACTTCCTTCTCATAGGCGGCCCATTCTCGTTCCATCGTCTGCTCGAATTCAATTCTTTTGGCTTCTAACTGCCTATCAAAATCAGCACGTTCCACTTCTATCTGCTGCCGAATCTCCGTTAGTTCCGCATATCCATTTTCGTTGAAGAATTTGTCCAATTCCGCAGCATGCGCCTCAGCAGTCTTCTGCGCTTCCTGCGCAGCAATGATTTCCTTATTTACACGCTCAATCTCATCCTTTAATCGTTTATCCTCAGAATCCACACTCCTCATGGTCCAAAACAATGCGCCCATTCCCAAGAGAGCACCCAAGATTCCGACACTAAGCAACTCCAACGAGAAAACAGGGCATAATGCAAGCGCAATCGAAATGCCAACAATTATATAATGTTTGCGTTCCATGTAATCCCTCAATTTATTCAACAGCTGTAGAACATTCTTATTATACCACAAAACCACCCACGGGAGAGTGGCAAAATTTTGTAAGTTATAAATCGCGGCAGATTTGCCGCGCGGGAGCAGAGGGGATGTTTCGGCGCAATGCGAAGCGACGGCAAATAAGACGGATGCGACCCGATTTCGACGCGTCGCCATTTTGCCGAGAGGCTTGACGGCACTGGCAAAATGTAAAAGACCGCGAAATCGATGTCGCCACCGGCTTTTTTGCCGGAGCTTTGCCGTGTATTCGCGGCAAAGCTAGCGAGCCCTAAGCCGAAACATCCCCTCCGCGCACGCGCCTCCGCTATCAATCAAAGCGACGGAAGCGCACCTATCAACCGTCAACTTTCGGAGGTGGTCGGACTGGCGGGGATCGGACCCGCGACCCCAACATTAAAAGTGTCGTGCTCTACCAACTGAGCTACAGTCCGAGGTCTGAAGTGGGGCGTATTATATCAAATTGTCCGCTTTAAGACAATCGCGGTCCTTGCAGGGAGATAGAGCTTTATCTGCTGGATGAGCTCGCCGCGGTCGAGGACGAGGGACGGGGAATAAGTCATCCCCGGCATGATGCGGCCCTGGCCTTCGAACCTCGGCTCGTCGGTGTCGAAGACGTGCTTCCAGTCGGACGCCGGCGGCACTATCACGCCGTAGTCCTCGAACGACTTCACCGGATTGAAGTTGAAGACGAAAAGCATGTCGCCACGCACGAACGCAAGCACCTTGTCGGGCTCGTTAGCAACGAGCTTCGTTGGGATCGCGCTCGCGCCGCCGCCGAAGAGCGCGCGCGACTTCTTCAGCTCCGAAAGCATCGTCTCGTCGAAGTCTGCGAGCCCCTTGAAGCGCAGGTTCGGATCGTCCCTCAACGACCACAGGCGCCTGGCGTGGTGGTAGCTCCAGCCGTTCTCCGCGCGCGGGAAGTCGATCCACTCGGGGTGGCCGAACTCGTTGCCCATGAAGTTGAGGTACGCGCCGCCGTTGAGCGCGGCCGTCGCGAGACGCGCCATCTTGTGGAGCGCGACCGCGCGGTCGGTCTCGATGCTGTGCTGGTCCTTTGCCATGCCAAAGTAGACAGCGGCGTCGGCAAGCTGGAAGAAAAACGTCTTGCCGCCGACAAGCGCCTGGTCGTGCGACTCGACGTAGGAGACGACCTTCTCCTCGGCGCGCTTGTTCGTGAGCTCCCAGAATATCCCGTCCATCGGCCAGTCGTCGTCGCGCACCTTCTCCGCAAGGCGGAACCAGAAGTCCGGCTCGCCCATCGCCATGCGGTAGTCGAAGCCAATGCCGCAGTCCTTCGCGCCCGCGGCGACGCCCGGCATCCCAGAGACGTCCTCGGCGATCGTGATCGCGCCGGGATGCGACTCGTGGATGACGCGGTTCGCCATCTGGAGGTATGCCCACGCGTCGTCGTCGACGGATCCGTTGAAGTACATGCCGTAGTTCGTGAACGCATCGCCCAGGCCGTGGTTCCAGAAAAGCATGGAGGTCACGCCGTCGAAGCGGTAGCCGTCGAAGCGGTATTCATCGAGCCAGAAGCGGCAGTTCGAGAGGAGGAAGTGGATGACGTCGGTCTTCCCGTAGTCGAAGCAGCGGCTGTCCCACGCGCTGTGCCACCCCTTGGCGCCGGAATGGAAGTACTGGTAGTCCGTTCCGTCGAATAGCGAGAGGCCGTCGCGCTCGTTCTTGACCGCGTGCGAATGGACGAGGTCCATGATGACGCGGAGACCCATGCCGTGCGCGGTGTCGACGAGCGACTTGAGGTCGTCGGGCGTGCCGAAACGAGAGGACGCGGCGAAGAAGGAGCTGACGTGGTAGCCGAAGGAGCCGTAGTACGGATGCTCCATGATCGCCATGAGCTGGACGACGTTGTAGCCGGCCTTCTTCACGCGCGGAAGCACGTTGTCGCGGAACTCCGCGTAGGTGTGGACACGCTCCTCCTCGCCGCCCATGCCGACATGCGCCTCGTAGATGAACGGCGTCTTGAGCTTGGTCGTTGGAGACGGGTGGCGCCACTTGTACTTCGACTCGTAGACCTGCGCGCAGAAGAGGTTGGTCTCGGGATCCTGAACGACGTAGCGCGCATACGCGGGGATACGCTCGCCATGCCCCCCTTCCCAGCGCATTTCGAGGCGGTAGTTGTCGCCCTTCTTGATGAGCCCCGCGGCGACCTTGCACTGCCAGACGTCGGTCCTGGGGATCCTGAAGCACTCGAAGCGGGGGTCGATCTTCCACTTGGAGAAGTCGCCGACGAGCCACATGCTCGTCGCATTCGGCGCCCATTCGCGGAACACCCACCCGCGCTTCGTGCGGTGGAGGCCGTAGTATTCGTGCGCAGAGGCCCAGTCGGCGAGAGAGCACTTGCCCGCCGTAAGTTCGCGCGCCCGGTCGAAGGCATGCTGCGCGCGCCCGCGTATCGCCGCCTCAAACGGCTTGAGATATACGTCGTCCAGGAGTCTTGCCATCGTAACCTCCCCGTTGCCAGAGGATTTTCCTACTTCTTGAGCTCGTCCAACTTGCGCGGGACCGAGACTATCGCCCTGTAGAAATCAAGCGTGAACACCACGACAAGATAGAGGAAATAGACGAGAAGCGGAATCGCGAACGGAATGATCGCAGTCGCGCCGAACACCAGCGCCGCGTACATTCCGCTGTCAAACCACTGCACAACGCCGTAGACGAGACCGCCAACCGCCGCCATGCCGATGAGCAGGGTGAGCAGCGCAATGACCATCCTGATCGGAAACAGCACGAGCGCAATAACCTCTTCGACGCAGTTGACCGGATACCCTGGCTTTACGCCGACGATGCCGGGACGCTCAAGGCATATGACTATCAGAACGGCGAAGATTATCACGGATATCGCAAGAACCGCAAGAGCCCCGTCGAAATTCAGAAGCAGGTACGCGCCGAGGATCAGCCCGCCGATTCCGCACACCACTTTCATGATGTACATCAATTCGGGACGGATGACCGCAGGCTCGCCCTTCTCGATGAACGAACGCGCGAGCGCGAGGGCCTTTGGCGCAAGATGCATGGCAAAGACCGCCGGGACGAGGACAAAAAGCTGCTTCACGACCAATGAAAACGGGGCGTCGTCCTTTATCATGGTAACAAGGCCGGTCAAGCAGGCGAGGATGCCTGCAAGGGCGATCACCGCAGGCAGAAGCCTGGAGATGTACCCATTCGCCGTGTCGAGCCACGAATCCCACGGGCGGTTGCCGATGACGCCAAGCGCGCCTTCGACCCAGCCGTCGACCTTGCCGCTGTATTCGCCGATCTTCTCAGTCACGATCCTGGATGCATTGCTGCGCTCGGTGTTGCCGACGTTCTCGGCGCTTCCGGTGTTTTCGGCGCTTCCGAGGTTCTCGGCGCTTCCGGCGTTTTCGGTGTTTTCGGCGTTTTCGCCGACGTTCATGTTTTCCTCGCTCATGTTTCTCCTTTTGGGTTCGGCCTTCGCGCGGCCCTTGCGAACCGCACCCTGAAAGCGACGCTCATATTATACCAAAAAGAGGAGGCGGAGTCTTCTCCAGATCGACCAAAACTCACGCAAACATGTTAAGCAGCATTGACTTCAGTTCGTCGAGCGTGAACGGCTTGCCGAGGAATCCGTTGTATCTGCGGGAACCGAACATCTTGAGTATTTCCTCCTCGGAAGACCCAGAGACGACGACAATGGGGATTTCCGGAGAGGCGAGGCGGAACGCGTCGAAGAGCCGCACTACATCGACACCCCCTATATGCGCATCCATCATTATGGCATCGACGCGGTTAGCGCGCCGCCTCACCACTGCAAGCGCGGAAGCGCGGTCACGTGCCACATGCGCGGCGACTCCAAGCGACTTCAGCAGGATCGACAGCGTCTTGAGTATCGCCTCGTCGTCATCGACTACAAGAACCTCCGACGGCAGCGACCCGGGGGCCTTCTTCGGCGCCTCGAAAGACTCCGCGGCGTCGGCCGGCATCTTCGTCTGCGGCAGGTAGATGGTGAAGGTCGTGCCGTGATCGACGACGCTCTCCACCTTTATGCCGCCGCCGTGAGCCTCCACGATCGTGCGGACCGTCGCAAGGCCGAGGCCTCGCCCCATGGCCTTGGAAGACACATAGGGGTCGAAAAGCTTCGGCAGCAGATCAGGCTGTATCCCGGGACCGTCGTCCGTGATCTTGAAGACGACGCCCGGCCCGGGAATCAGGGGTCGCTCAGACATGAACGTGGCGGCGGCCTCCTCGGTCATCTCGAACGCGTCCGTCGCTAGCGTTATGTGGCCGGGCCTCTCGCCAAGCGCCTCGTTTGCGTTCTTGATGATGTTGAAGAACACCTTCCAGAACTGGTTGGGGTCGGCGTCCACGTCCGGAAGCCCCTCTGCGAGATCGTACGAGACGGCGACGTTCTCCCTCACCATGTGCGACACAAGCGCCTGCACGTCCTTCACGAAGAAGCCGGGGGTGGCCCTCATGAGATTCACCTTGTTGTCGCCCGCGAAGGCCATCAGCTCCTTCGTCATGTTGGACCCGCGCTTCACCGCATCGCGTATGGCGGCGATGTCGAGCCCACGGCCCGATTCGGCGGCGGCTGACTCGACGGTGTTGAGAATCACCGAGAGAACGTTGTTCACGTCGTGCGCGATGCCCGCGGCGAGAAGAGTGAGGGACTCGCGCTTCGACGCGTCGAGCGCACGCGATTCCGCCGCCAGGCGCAGCCTGTGCTCCGCGACCTCCTTCGTCACGTCGCGTATCGTAGCAAGCGCGAAAACCTCATCCATGCGAGTGACGCGCATTTCGAAATGCCGCGGCTGTGCACCGCGGACCTCAAGCCGGACGGTCTCGACGGGCGACGAGTCGAACACTGCGTCTATCGCGCGCGCAACCGCTCCGACGCCGTCCTCTCCGAACGTCGCCGCGTCAGGGGCCTCGCCGAACGTCATTCCCGGCAGCGGCGGGACTCCCTCTGGCTGCTTGTTGACCGCGACGAGCCTCCCGCGCCGGTCGAACACGACGAGCGCGTCTGGAACGCTCTCGATGAGGGCCCTGTGCCTCGACTCCACCTGGGCGATCTTGACGGTTCTCGCCGTTATCGTCTCAAGCATTCGGTTGACCGACATCGCGAGCATGGCGAACTCGTCTCTGCCCTCCCATTCCAGGCGGGGGCAGTCGACGTCCCTGTGGTGTTCGCCGAGGTTTCTTATCGCCTCAGTCATTTTCGTCAGGGGGTTCAGGAGCACCCTTCCCTGGAACCAGAAGATCGGGAGCACAAGGACTATTCCGACGACTGCGATGAAGAACGTGAAGCGGCCGAGCGCAGAGCGGGTGACGTTGGAAAGCGACTGCGGGAGCGAGACCGAGATCATCGTGACGGCGTTTCCGGCGATGTCGCGCAGCGCGAACACAGCCTCGTATGGATTGGCCCCGAGATTCCAGAATCCGCCGGAATAGAAGTTTATTGCCTCGGAAAGCATCGGCGCGATTCCGAACGAGGACGAGCCGTCATCGCCGACCTTCCTGCCCGAGGACGGCGCGACGGACACAGAGACCGCGACCTTGCGGTTCACGACGCGGACTTCAAGGCCGGAGAATCCGTCGTTGACGCTCGAAGTGAACATTGACGAGCTGAACGGCGCGCCGGCGACGATGCAAGTCCGCCCCGCGTCGTCGGACTGGCCCCTGAACACATAGTGCGCCCTCCCGCACAGCAGGACAAGGCCGACGGCCGGCGAACGTTCGTCGCGCTTCGGCCCCAGCCATTCGGAAAAGTGCGCGGCGTAGGGGGCGATGTCGGCAGGCGAAATCTGAACAACTCCGTCGAGGCCCCTCGCCGCACCGGACTTGAAGACGCCATCTCCGGAGAACTCGAGGACAAGGGAGATCATGCCGAACTCCGGCCGCGAGAGGACCATGGACGGATGCTCGCCGGAGGCGACAAGCCGCGCAATGTCCGCCGTCGACTTCCTGCAGCCGCGCGCGACCGCCTCGGCATGGCTGTACGCAAGGCGCGAAATGTCGTACCCTATCTCCTCCACCTGGCGTTCCGCCTCGCGCATCATGTGGACTAGGACGATGCGCCCCCCTATGTAGAACACCAGGAGGCTCAACAGCAGGAAGAACGCCGTCGCAAGCGAGTAACGTGTGCGGATCGAATGCAGCGCGCGGCTGACGGCGCCCTGCGAACTCAGCTCCCTGTACTTGTCGTGTGCGTCTTTCTTCATCTTCTGCCGCCTTTCCTCCGGGCCGCGCGGTTCCCTTTCGCGCGGTTCGCGGGCTTCGTGGTTTCAGAAACGGTCCTTTTGAGCTTCGCGATCTGGTCGCGCAGATACGCCGCGCGCTCGAACTCGAGATCGTCTGCCGCCTCGAGCATCTCGCGCTCGAGTTCAAGAATAACGTCTCCACGGTCGAGCGCCTCCGACGGGACAACGACGCCCGTGGCGCCGGCGGATCTGCCGGACGCGAAGACGTAGGCGGACTCGTTGATCGCCCTCTTCACAGACTTCGGCACAATGTGGTGCTCCTCGTTGTACGCGATCTGCTTCGCGCGGTGCGCCTTCGTTATGCGGAGAAGGTCGCGTATCGCGTCAGTCCGGTGGTCCGCATAGAGTATGACGCGCCCCTTCTCGTGGCGTGCCGTCCGGCCGGCGGTCTGGACGAGCGATGTCGTCGACCGGAGGAAGCCCTCCTTGTCCGCGTCGAGAATCGCGACGAGCGCGACTTCCGGGAGGTCAAGCCCTTCGCGCAGAAGGTTGATACCCACGAGGACGTCGAACTCGCCCTTCCTCAGGCGCTGGAGAATAGCGACGCGCTCGATCGCGTCAATGTCGCTGTGCAGATATTCGACGCGGATCCCCTCGTTGTGGAGGTACTGCGAAAGATCCTCAGCCGAGCGCTTCGTCAGCGTAGTCACGAACACGCGGTCTTTCTCCGCGACGACCTTTTCAATCTCCGCGACGAGGTCGTCGATCTGGTTCGCGAGCGGACGGATCTCGATCTCCGGGTCGAGGAGCCCGGTCGGGCGTATGACCTGCTCCGCGACCGTCTTCGACTGCCCGTACTCGTAGTCTCCCGGCGTCGCCGAGCAGTAGACTATCTGGTGGACTTTCGCGTTGAATTCGTCGAAGGTGAGCGGGCGGTTGTCCTTTGCGCTAGGAAGGCGGAAGCCGAACTCGACGAGCTTCGACTTGCGCGCCTGGTCGCCGTTGTACATCGCGCGTATCTGCGGGACGGACACGTGGCTTTCGTCGATGATCGTGAGGAAGTCGTCGGGGAAATAGTCCAGAAGGCACTCTGGCGGAGAGCCGGGCGCACGGCCGGAGAGCGGACGCGAGTAGTTCTCGATGCCGTTGCAGTAGCCGAGCTCGCGCATCATCTCGATGTCGTATTCCGTGCGCTCCTTGAGGCGCTGCGCCTCGAGCAGCTTGCCCTTCGACGCGAAAAACTTCAGGCGGTCGTCAAGCTCGGATTCGATGCGCGCGAACGCGGCCTCGAACTTGTCCTTCCCCATGACGAACTGCTTCGCCGGCGTGACGACTGCGGCCGGCATCGAGACGCCGCACTTCCCCGTCAAGGGGTCGAGCTCGCGGATGGAGTCGATTTCGTCGCCGAAGAACTCGACGCGGATCGCCTTCGTCTCGTATGCGGGGAAGATGTCCACCACATCGCCGCGCACGCGAAACGCGCCAGGCGCGAAGTCGTAGTCGTTCCTGACGTACTGGGCCTCCACGAGACGGGCGAGGAGGCGCTCGCGCGACATCGCCCCCCCGACCTTGAAGCCGACCGCGAGGTCGCGGTATTCGTCGCTCTCGCCGAGGCCGTAGATGCAGCTCACGGACGCGACGACGATCACGTCGCGCCTGGCGATGAGCGCGTTAGTCGCCGCGAGGCGGTAGCGCTCGATCTCCTCGTTGACCGACGCGTCCTTCTCTATGTAGGTGTCGGTCTGAGGGATGTACGCCTCAGGCTGGTAGTAGTCGTAGTAGGAAATGAAGTACTCGACCGCGTTCTGGGGGAAGAATTCCTTGAGCTCCGCGAAGAGCTGCGCGGCCAGCGTCTTGTTGTGCGAAAGTATGAGCGTAGGGCGTCCCCATTTCGCGATCAGGTTCGCCATCGTGAACGTCTTCCCAGACCCCGTGACGCCCTGGAGGACAAGCCGGTCTTCGCCTCGCCTCAGCCCCTCGTAGAGCGCGGCGATCGCCTCGGGCTGGTCGCCCGTCGGCTTGAACTTCGACTTGAGGACGAAGCCGCCAGGAGACCTCTCCGCCGCACCCGACATGTCAGCGGCCCTCCTTGTCGCCGCGCGAGAAGAGCGCCGCCGAGACAATCGCCGTGAACGGCGCGACGAGAACGAGGCCGAAGCTGCCGACGAGCGTCTTGACGAGCTCCGCCGAGACGAGGGTGGAGTTCAGGAAATCAAGCGGGGCCGTGCCCTGGGCCGCAAACACCATGAGAAGCGTGAGATATCCGCCCGAATAGGCGAGAAGAAGCGTCGTCGTCATCGTGCCGACCACAGCCCTGCCGATGCGGAAGCCCGAGATCGCGAGCTCGCGGAATCCGAGGCAGGGGCTGCGCCTGTGCACCTCCTCCACGCCTGCCGCGATGTCCATGCCGAGATCCATCACCGCTCCAGAGGAGGCGAGGACGATTGCGCCGATGAAGACATCCTGGAGATTGATTCCAGAGAACCCGGAGTATATGAGCTGCTGGGCGAACGGCATCGTCGCGCCGTTGACGTGCATCACGCGCCCGAAGAAATGGGCGAGCCCAAGTGAGGCCGACACGCCGAGCATGGACCCCGCGAACGCCCCCGCCCCCTTTCTGCTCCATCCCGCGACAAGATACATGATGACGCCCGTAAGCACGGCGACGGTGATGAAGCATACGGTGGAGGCGTGCCATCCCGCAAGGACAAGCGGTATGAGCAGCTTCCAGACGGCAAGACAGCTGAACATGAAGCTGAAAAGCGCCTTCGCGCCTGTCCAGCCGCCGAACGCGCACAGGAGAACGCAGAACGCGGCGAAGAACGCGAAGCCCCAGCCCATCCGCCAGTGGTCGCGCGCAACGAGGATGTCGTCGTCCTTCGCGGCAGGCGGGAGGACGACAAGCGCCGTGTCGCCGACGGAGAACTTCTTGTCCAGCTCCATCTGCGCCCTTAGCTCGTTCGCGGCAGCGAACACGCGCCCGTCTGGAAGCCGCACCGCAAGCTTCTGCGTGCCGAACTCGACCAGACCATGCAGCTGGAGGGCCGTGTCGTCGGTCTCGACTACTTCCGCCCTGACAGTCCTCAGCCCGTCGTCCGCAAGGCGCCGCGGCCCAGGCGCGACAAGAAGCGCCGCGCAGCAGAGCGCAAGCACGGCGACGGGCAGGGCCTTTCTCATTCGTAGAACGCCTTCATGATCTTCGCTATGTCGGTATTCTCGATAAAGCCGGAGAAGCGCTCAGCGCAGCGTCCCTTCGCGGTAGTGAGGACGGGCATAGCCGTATGCGCACTTGAGCTCCAGCCGATGCCGCACTTGTGGGACATCACGAGCCGGCACTCGCCGCCGAGCAGATAGCGCTTCGCGCCGTCGTACGCCGAATCCTCCTCGACCTTCGACCTGTGGAACTCGCGGTCATGCTCGAACGCCTCCACGATCGAGGAGAGCTCGTCCTTCGTCAGAACCATGGGGTCCTTCTTGACGTCGCCCTCGAACTTGAACCCGAAGGCCTCGCCGATGAGCGGCTTCACGTCCTCGAACGTGATGTCCGGATTCTTCTCGAACAGCTTCGTCGCCATGGTGCCGAACTTGCCCACGGACATCGTCTGGTTCGCGAGACGGTCCATGTAGAGCGCGTAGCCCGTTCCAGCGAAGCCCATCGACATGCCTCCGGTCTCGTGATCGCCCGTCACGACAACTAGCGTCTCGTCGGGGTGCCTGTCGAGGAATGCGAGAGCGACCTTTACCGCCTCGTCGAGCGCCAGGACGTCGCGGAGGTTCGTCGCCGCGTCGTTGCCGTGCCCGGCCCAGTCGATTCTGCCGCCCTCGGCCATCATGAAGAAGCCCTGCTCTCCGTCAAGCATCTCGATGCCCTTCGCCACGAGCTCGGCGAGCGTCGGCTGCGAACCGTCCGCGTCTATCGCCGTCTCGAGCGGGCCGTTCGTGAACTTTGTGAGCACCTTGCCGTCGCCAGGCCCGAGGGAGAGGAACTCGTCCTTTGTCGTCACGATGCGGTAACCCTTGGACTTGGCGTACTCGTAGGCGTCGCCGAACTCTGCGTAGCTCTTGTGTCCCTTCGAGTTCTTTTCGGTGACGTCGAGACCGCCGCCCGCGAAGAGGTCAAAGCCCGAGTCCGCAAGGTCAAGCGATATGCCGTACGCGTCCCCCCTGTTGGTGCGGTGCGCGTAGAATCCGGCCGGCGTTGCGTGCGTGATCGTCACGGTGGAGATGATGCCGACCTTTCGGCCGGCCTTCTTCGCGAAGAAGGCACTCGAGTACAGCGGCCTGCCGTCGGAATCAACGCCGGAATAGTGGTTCTTCGTCTTCGTGCCGCACGCGATGGCAGTCGCCGCCGCGGCGGAATCGGTGACGAGCGAGTCAGCACTGCAGGTGCGGGTCGTCGCGGTGAACGGCATTGCGTTCATCGCGAGGTGCCCGTCGCCCTTCTTGACAGAGAACTCGTCCGCCGTCATCCGCTGCGGAACGGACATTCCGTCGCCGATGAAGAGGAACACATACTTGGGCCCTTCCGCAAACGCGGAAGCGGCCATGGCCGCAAGGGCCACGAGCAACGCCTTCTTCATGTCTGCCTTTACTTGGACTTGATCGCCAGGAGCTGAAACGGCTTGAGAGTCTTGAACTCGAGCACGCCGTTCTTCAGGGCCCTGGACTTGCCGTATGCCGCAAACTCGACTTCGCCCTTCGCCCCGGGGATCTTGACCTTGACGTCGTTCTTCTCCTTCCAGCCGGTGTGGACAAGGGCATAGTACTTCGCCTTGACTCCGAGCTTCGAGCAGTCGATCTCGCGCAGGACGACCTCAGGATCGGAACACGCGCCCTTAACCACCTTCGAGGGAAGCGCGGGAAGCGCGAGGAAGTTCAGGTTGAACTCCCTGACCGGCACGGGGAAGCCGCGCGTGTAGTTCGAGCCCATCAGGTAGCCGAGGTTGACGGGATCGCCGTTCGCCATCGCGTTGATCTCGGCGATCATGCAGGCGCGCCCGGCGTGTTCCCAGTCGGCCATCGCGTAGCCGGTGATCGGCCTCTTCTCGACTTCGCCCTTCCCGTTCTTGACGGGATTGCCGCTCGGGTCGAGAAGCGGCTCGCTGTCGAAGGTGCCCTCGTTGAGGTCGTAGTGGCGGATCAGCGTCGCCGTGCCGTTGCCGTTTGCAAACGCGGAGAGGCACTCAGGGTCGGTCACGGTGAAGAGAGCGTGGAACGGCAGCGCTATCCAGACGTTCCTGAGGTCGTTGTAGTGCTCTGGGTCGCAGGCAGGCGAGGCGTGCTGCCATTCCCACGGGCCCCACGTGCCGGCCGGGGTCTTGAGCGCCTTGAGGTAGCGATGCTGCCCGACGACACTCGGATCGTTGACGTCGACGATCTTCTTGCCGGGAAGCTTCTCCTTCCAGTAGGCGAGGTCGTCGGTCGTCATGCTGCCGCCGTCCGCGAGAGGATAGCCGGTCTCGGAATCGTCGTTCTCGAGGATGGAGATCGCGTTCTTGACGCCGTTCTCCTCAAGATACTTGCGTATCTCGTCCATGAACTGCGCGCGCTTCTTGCCGTACCAGGCGATGTACTTGTTGTAGAGCGCCTTGTCCTTCTTGAGATCTGCGCGCGACACGGCCTGGCCGCCGTTCTCCTCCTTGGCGAACCTTGCGCGCGTCTTGTCGGAGAAGCTGATCGCCCAGTGGCCTGGACGCGGGCGCATCAACGCGCCGACGAAAGCGCCCTTGTCGACCAGATCCTTGTAGCGGAGTATCGTGCCCTCGAGTATGTACTTGAGCTCTTCGAGAGTGTCGGGGTCGGTGATGTCGACGCGGAGCTTGCCCTCGGACCACCAGATGTGCGTGTAGTTCGCGCCCCGCGCCTTGCGGTCGGGCTTGTTGTCGATGTCGAGCGGTTCGGCGCGCTTCTGGGGGCCGAGCGCCTCCTTGGGATCACCGGCCGCCCCGCCGTACTCGTAGTAGGGAAGGAGGTCGAACCCGTACTTCTCCACGGCAAGCGAGACGATCTTCGACCAGAGATCGGCGTAGTAGGCGTCGCACGCCCACATCCACTTGAACGACTTTCCGCCCGGCTTGCCGTGCTTCCAGTGGCAGTCCCAGTGCTGGTTGTGGCCGAATTCGAGGAGGTCCTTGCAGTACGTGTTCTGCCCGAAGATCTTCATCGCGCGGAACTTCTGCTCGATCCAGTCAAGACCGCCGTTGCCGGGGCAGAGACTGTCCTTTGCCATGACACCGTCGCTCATCTCCTCGCGCCAGAAGATGTGGCGCCGCGGCAGCGGGGCGGGCGGCAGGTTAAGCTTGGCCCACGCCGCCTTCTCGTCGAGAATCTCGCAGAGCTGTATGCGCGAGACGGCGATGCCCTCGGAGCATGGATGCCACGGACGCTTGTACTGGGAGATCGCGACCTCGAAGCCGTCGGTCGCTATGTCGAGCTGGTGTTTTTCGCCAGTCTTTTCGGCGAGATTCTTATCGAGGTCGCGGCGGTTCGCGGCCTTCAGGCCGAGAAACGTGAGAGACGTCCACTTCTCATACTTGCCAGACTGCGGGATATTGAGTGACTCAGGCTTGTGGTGGACGATAGGCCCTTCGAAGGCATCGCCGTTGGAACGCCCGGTGTAGAACGAACGGCGCGAGTTGTTGCCGTAGTTGCGGACATGGAACGCGCGCGGCTTGTCGTCGGGATACTCGATCACGACGACATATGCGGCGTTTGGCTTGAGCCCCTTGCCCTCGCCAAGTCGCCAGTCGAGGTAGGACGCCGTTTCCGACTGCACGTCGAGAACTCGGCAGGGTTTGCCGAGGACCTTCTCCACGCGGCTCGAGCCCTTAGGCCAGTCCGCGAAGCGGTGATCCGACTTGGTGCAGTCGATTTCGTCGACCACCTTTACGTCTCCAAATGGCGGCAATGCGATTGTCGCCGCGAGCAGCAGTGTTACCATGTCCATTTTGTTTTCTCCTTGTCTATTTTAAGATGAATTCCACGACCGGTATCTCCACCGGCGGTTTCTCCACCGGAAGATGAAGAGTGTTCCAGCGGAACCTGAGTTCACTTCCGTCGTTCAGCAGCCGACAGCACTTCACGCGCTCGCCGAACGGGACCTGGAACGCACCAAACCGCCAGGAGAGCATGTGCATGTACAGGCGGTTAGTCTTGGGGTTGTAGGTCAGCGTCGTCCCGGGAAGCGGCGCGAACTCCTCCGGCGCGGGGCCGCACCCGTAGATCGACTCTCCGTTGACCCTAAGCCACTTGCCGTAGTCCGCAAGGCGCTCGAGGGCGCGATAGTCGAACTCGCCAGTCGCCGTCGGCCCGACGTTCATGATGACGTTGCCGCCCTTCGAAACGGCGTCGACCAGCTGCTCGATGCACTGGTAGGCGCTCTTCCAACTCGACTCGTCGCGCGCATAGCCCCAGCTGCCGGAGAACGTCTGGCACGTCTCCCACGGAACTTTCCGGCCGTTCACCTCAACGCATCCTGCCGGTCTGCTCTGCTCTGGCGTCGCGAAATCCCAGCCGTCCTCCCAATCCGTGAGGTCGAGGCGGTTGTCGATGATGATTTCAGGCTGAAGCTTCTTCGCGAGACGGACGAGACCTTCGGAATCCCAGTCGTAGCGGTCCTTGCCGTTCTTGCCGGGGAAGGAGAAGTCGAACCAGATTATGTCGATCTTGCCGTAGTTCGTAAGAAGCTCCGTCACCTGGTTCTTCATAAACTGGCGGTACTTCGCCATGTCGCGGCCTTCGTTCTCCTTCGAGTAGTCGACGTTCTCCCCGCCTGCGCCGAACATCTCGGGGTTCCTGCGACGCGGGTGCATCTTGTCGATCGTGTAGTCGGGATGATGCCAGTCGAGCAGGGAGTAGTAGAAGCCGACCTTCAGCCCCTCGGCGCGGAAAGCGTCGACAAACTCCTTGACTAAGTCGCGGCCGAACGGCGTATTTGTTATCTTGTAGTCGGAGAACTTCGTGTCGAAGAGCGAGAAGCCCTCGTGGTGGCGCGAGGTGAGGACGGCGTACTTCATGCCCGCGTCCTTCGCGGCCTTCGCCCAGGCCTTCGCGTCAAAGCGAGACGGATTGAACGTCTCGAAGTACTCGCGGTACCGCTCGTCGCCAATGCGCTCGTTCGACTTCACCCACTCGTGCCGCGCTGGAACGGCGTAGAGACCGAAGTGGATGAACATGCCGAATCTCGCGTCCGTCCACCACTTCATGCGCTCAAGCTTCTGCTCCCACGTCTCGTTAGTCAGGTGCTTCGCATAGCCGTAGGGGACTACGTCGAACTCAATGTCCTTAGGCGCGCCAACGCCAGTCACGGCGAAGTAGCAGAACCTCTGGACATCGTGGAACTCGACGTAGAGGCGTCCATCCTTCTCCGTGCGCGAGGCAAGAATCGGGGAGCCAAGACCGCCATCGGCAAGCGAAGGCGACCACGAACCGTAGACCTCGACGCTCGAGCCAGCAGGCACATAGACGCCGCGCACGGCCGTCTCGCCGCCGAAATCGGCGAAAATACGGTCGCCCTTCTTCTCGACGTACAGGCGCCTAAGCGCCTCGACCGCGGTCCTGTCGGAAAGATCCGCGGTTTCGAGCAGGAGGCCGCCCATTTTCGGATCGGCGTCACCTTTGACCTCGAACTGGAACCGAGAGGCGGATACGGCTTTCGGCAAGTTGGTGCTGAGGTTTTCGGGAAGCTTCTCCCCGCGCGCGAACTCCCAAGAGTCCACTGTAAGCGACCAGGCTCCGGCAGGCGCGTTGTTGAGCGTGAGGTAGTCGACCTTCACCGGCGAACCGAGCGCATAGACAATACGCCAGCCGTCGGCGGTCTTTACGACCGTCGAGGGGCGTTCGATTGAAGCGCCAGATGCAGAAGCGGCAAGCGCCGCCGCGAGCGAAAGGACGAAGATTGCCTTTTCCGGTGCCGTCATAAACCCTCCGTCTACTTCTCGAGCTTGACCTTCGCCCAAGTCCACGGCTTCTTCATGAGGTTGTCGCGCTTGGAGTTCGGCCAGTAGAGCTCGTGCTGCGAGTTCTTGAGGTCTTCGACGACGAGAGTGAACGAGAGGCCGATCGTGGCGCCCGGCTTCATCTTCTCCCAGCCGGTCAGCTGCTCGGCGGGGATGAACATCTCGGCGCGGTAGCCGCGCGGCGTCTTGACCAGTGCGGAGCGCGAGCCCTCGGGGACGTTCCTCGACGCGTCGCCAACCCACCACGCGCCCTTGCGCTCGCTGTCGCCGTTCTTCCTGTAGACCTTCTGGTCCTTGCCGTTGCACCAATAGCCGCAGTACATGTTCTTCTGCTCGAGCATCGGGCAGAACCACATCTGGTGGTCGAAGATCGACCACGGCTCGTTTGGCTTGAACTTGACGCCGTCGGGAGTCGTGATCATGATTTCGAGGCAGTCGGCAGCGCGCCAGAAGCTTCCGGGGTCGGCGGTGAAGCAGCGCGAGTCGTCGACGTCGAGCGCCGCAACGAGTCCCTCCGGGCAGTACGCGAGATACACCTTCGTCGGATCCTTGTCGCCGTTCGGCCCGATCATGAAGCTGTTTACGCGGTAGCGCTCGTCCCAATCCGAGAGGTCGCCGTCGAACTTTATCTTCGAAAGGTCAATGCGGCGCATCGTCCAGGTGCGCGGGATTACAGGCGCGTAGTCGACCTGCATCCCCTTCGCGTTGACGATCGACAGCTTCGGATTCGCCGCGCCCTTCGCAGCCGGATCCACCGGTGCGGACTTCACGAGCTTGAAGTCAAGCGTCTTCGTCTCCTCGGGCTTGAGCACACCCGTCTGCGTGACGGCGGGCTCGATCGACCAGCCCTCCGGGAGTTCCGCCTTGACGGTGAAGTCCTGGTCGTCGGCGGACTGGTTCGTGACGTTCATCGTGAACGCGCCGTCGAAATCCGCGGCCCTGGACTTAGCGTATGCCTGCGGCACGATGTCGACCTCGATCGCCATCGTCTTCGAGACGTTGCCGTTCTTGCCGGTGACGGTGAACGACGTATTGCCGCGCTTGAGCCCCGCAGGCCCAGTCACGTCGAAGCCGTACGGCTTCTTCTCGACCGTCCAGCCCTTCGGCGGCTCGACGGAGTACTCGAACTTGCCGGGCTGCGCGACCTCGACGCGGACCGGCTCGCCGCCGACGTTGCGTACGTAGAAGTCGCTCTCGATATCAATCGGGCACTGCTTGAGCCAGTCGCTGTCCTCGTCGAGGCCGACGTACCACGTGGGCGCGATGTCGAGCTTGCGGCTGTTCGAGGCCTTGAGCTCGCGTCCGAACATGTCGGTGACAAGCTCCGCCTTCTCGTCCTTGATTTCGAGGTCCGGCCCGTCCTTCTTGATCTTGTAGGCAAGGGCGACGACCTTGCCGTCGGCCCTTACGATCTGGACCATGTGGTTGGGCCCGAGGTTGGCCGTGCCGATGTACTCGTACTTTCCGGGGATGAACGTCCTCATGGCCGCAAACGACGCGGCGGAAGGCTTAGGGTTGCGCCAGCGGTCGAAGATGCCGCAGCCGGCGAAGAAGTAGTTGGGCGTATCGGTGTCGTCGTCGTAGTACCAGTACCAGAACATCTTCTCGACGCCGTTGCCCATGGCGAGCACCCACTTGCGCTGGAGGTAGGCTGCCTGCTCCCATTCGCTCACGGGCTGGCCCGCGAGCGTGTCCCAGCCCCACTCGGTCACCCAGAGCTCGCGGAACTTGCCGTCGCACGTCGCGGCCTTCTTCCAGTGGCGCCACACGTCGCGCAAATACGCCGGCTTCGCCTCGCTCATGCCGGTGTTGAGGTTCGCCTTTGAGTATTCAGGGCCGTCCTTGCCGCAGTAGCGATGTCCGTTCACAACGTCGATGTTGCGGAAATACCCCTTCTCGACGAGCTTCTGCGACTGTTCGACATAGATGCCGGCAAGCCCCGGCGCGACGGCGCGCGCATCGGGACGAGCGGCCTTGACGATGTCGCCGAACGCCTGGCAGTAGCGCCCGTAGCCGTCGAGCGTCTTGAACATGAGTCCGTCCACCTCGTTGTCGAGCTCGAACGCAGTCAGCGTGTCGAACGTCGAGACGGCAAGCGCCATCTGGCGGCGCCATTCCTTGTTCGGCGTATAACTTGGATCGTCGTCGCCTGTCGCGTCCTGCTTGATCTCGACTGCCCCCATCAGGCACGGAAGCGTCTTGATGCCGACATCCTCTGCTGCCTTCACGATCTTCGGGTACCACGGCCAGCCGGCGTATTTGCCGTCTCCGCGCGCGCGACGCATCCAGTGGAAGTTGAACGCGTAGTCGCGCACCCAGGTGAAGCCAAGGCGGGCGAACTTTTCGTAGCCGACATAGCCGCCGCCGTGGACATTGATTCCGTAGGGCGACGCCTCCTTTTCCTCGTCGGTCAGGTCCCGCGGATGGAGACAGACGACGTAGCGGGACTTCTCGACAAAAGGCTTCGGAAAGCCGTCGACCGCTATCTCGACCTTGTACGCGCCAGGCTCGTCAAATGGAAGCTTCACCATCTGGCTCGCGCCGTCGAGGACCTTCAGCGGCGGAATGTCGATTTTCCTCTCCTCGCCTGCCGCAGACACCGCCTTCGCCCTGAAGGTGAGCGTCTTCTCCTCGCCGATCCAGCTGCCGGCGGAAACGACGATCGCCGGGTCTCCCTCGGCGTAGTAGAACGTGTTGCCGACGACGGGATACTTGACCGACAGCTCAAAGGGCCTGTCGGCGACGCCTTCCATGTCGGTCCAGAGACGGAAGTCGTACATGTCGAACTGTCGCGTCTTTGGCGGAGAGTTGCGGTCGCCCCAGTTGTTCTGGCTTACGCTGTCGAACTTGACGGGATAGGCGATCGGCTGCTTGTTCTTGCCGACGGTTTCGGGGAAGAGCATCTCAAACTTCTGCCACTCGCGCGTCAGGGTGAACTTGCTCTTGGGATCGCCTGGCGCATGCATGGAGATGTTGAACTTGTTTGTGTTCGCGTCCACAAAATCAAACGACATTCCCCACGAGTCGTCATTGCCAAGCCTCGCCCAGCCGGTGAACTTCACCGGCTTTCCGGGAAGAACGTTCTTCTTAGGAGAGGCGTTCCACCCGCCGAAGGCATGGTCGCCGTAGCGCGTCTCGAAGCGTATGGACTTGGCCTTCGTCGGCGCGTCGGACGGCCGTTCGTCGAGCGTGATCACATCGCCGCCGCACGTGACCCATGTGCCGGCCTCCCAAGCGTTCATCTCCGGATCGCCGATGTCGCGCGAAACAAGATCGGCGCAAACGGCGAGTGAGGACAGGGCGGCAAGCGCCGAGATGGAAATAATTCTGCAGTTCATCTTCGTTCTCCTTGTAAATCTGTTTTTCACACGCCTTTGCCGGGAACTTTGAGGCCGGGCTTTAGACCTGGCTTTGGCGGCAACTTGAGTCCGGTGGGGAGCGCACCCCCCTTTGGCGGAAGCTTGAGGCCCGTCGGAAGCGCGCCTCCCTTAGGCGGGAGCTTCAGGCCGGCGGGGAGCGCCCCGCCCTTCTGGGGAAGCTTGAGCCCTGGCTTGAGGCCGGGCTTCAGCCCCGGTATCGTCGGACGGCGAAGCGTCGCCGGGGCGGCAACAGGGGTTGGGACCTTCTCCGTCTTCACAGGTGAAACAGGCTTGAGTTCCTCGACCGGTTCAAGAGGAGTAATCGGCTCGAGCGGCGTGATCGGTTCGAGAGGCGTTACTGGTTCAAGAGGGGTAATCGGCTCGAGTTCTGCAACTGGCTCAAGCTCGGCGACTGGCTCAAGAGGGGCAACGGGTTCAAGCGGGGCAACGGGTTCAAGCGGGGACACGGGCTTTACCGGTTCGATTGGCTTCGGCGGCTCAACCGGCTTGATCGGCTCAATGGGCTTGGCAGGTTCGACGGGCTTGACTGGTGCAACTGGCTTTGCCGGTTCAATGGGCTTGACCGGCTCAATGGGCTTCGGCGGCTCAATGGGCTTGACCGTCTCGGTGGGCTTGGCCGGCGCAACCGGCTTCGGCGGCTCGGCCGCGGTGACAGGAGCGGGCGAGGCAGAGGGTTCGAATTCAAACGAGGCAAGTTCCATTAGCCCGCACCTGATCGAATCACCCTTCTCGATCTTTGTCGGGGCTTCGACCTTCACGCGGTTGCGGTAGGTGCCGTTCGTGCTGCCGACGTCTTCGACATACCATGCGCCGTCCTTGAAGAAGATGCGCGCGTGATGACGCGAAAAGCCGTCAATGTTTATCGGCGCAATGGTATTTCCGATCTCGCGCCCAATGGTCACTACATCGGAAGGTTCAAACGAATATCCAAGGTATATCCCCTTGATGTTGGCGATGAACTTGATCTTCATGTCAATGATTATACCACAATTTCCTCCGTTGGACAATGCGGTACGAAAAATCAGAAACGGGGCTCAGGAGACCTTGACCTTGAGTTTCGCCTGGCCCTTTGACGTAATGAGCTTCGAGAGGCCGACGAGAACACAGGTGAAGACGAGCATCAGCGTCGAGAGCGCGAACACCGACGGCAGGTTGCGCGAGTGCTTCGTCATCGAGGAGACGTAGGTCGGGAACGTGTTCGTGCCCGCGCCGTTCACGAACGAGGTGATCACGACGTCGTCTATCGAAAGCGTGAACGCGAGAAGCCCGCCCGCGACGATGCCGGGGAGAAGTATCGGCAGCTCCACGTGGAAGAACGCGTACCATGGCCCCGCGCCGAGGTCGTAGGCCGCCTCGGTGATGCGGTCGTCGAAGTCCTGGAGCCGCGCGAGCACCGTCATGGCGACATACGAGACGCAGAACGTGATGTGGGCGATGAGGATTGTCCAGAAGCCGCAGTTCACATGGCACGCGGCGAAGAGCATGAGGAGCGAAATGCCGATGAGGATGTCGGGCATGATGAGCGGCGTGTAGACGAGCGCATGGTGGATCGACTGCAGCCGCCCGCGCCACTTGTGGAGCGCTAGCGCCGACGTCGTGCCGATCGCGCAAGAGGCAAGGGTGGAAAGTCCGGCGATTACGAGCGAGAGCCAGAAGCTCTGCAGCAGCGCCCTCACCGACTGGTGCCCGGTGAAGATGTACCGGTACCACTTCCCGGTGAAGCCGAGGAACGAGCCGTCGGAGCCGAAGAAGCTCATCGAGATGCCGTTAGGGACGAACCCGTACACGACGACGAGGATTATCGGCACGTAGAGGAACGCGAGAACCGCGGCGAGGATCATGACCGAGACCATCGAACGCTTCATTTCGCAGCCCCCCCTTCAGCCGTAAAGAGCTTTGCCGTCTGCGCCTCGAGCCGCTGGCGGTCGCGTGCGTCCTGGCGCCGCTTCCACCACATCGCGAGCCCGATGGGGATGAGGACGCTGACCGCCATCACCGTCGCAAGCGCCGACGCATGCGGTATGTTGCGGTTCTGGATCGCGCGCATGAATATCTTGTTGCCGATGAGGACGCAGTTTGTGCCGCCGAGCATCTGGGGAATCACGTACGAGCCGATGGCCGGGATGAACACCATGAGAACGGCCGATACGAGTCCCTGCCTGATGCCCGGCAGGAATATCTTGCGGAAAGCGTAGAAGTTCTTGGCCCCAAGGTCGCGCGCGGCCTCAAGGAGAGAGAAGTCGAACTTCTCGGCGGCTGTGTAGAGCGGCATGATCGCGAACGGCAGGAAGGAATAGACCGACACGAGAACGACGGCCGCCTCGGAATCGAGGATCGTCGAATGCTCGCCGCCGATGGAGAATAGGTTGCAGCACGCCTGGAGCCAGCCGTCTGGATGGAGCATGGTCTTCCACGCGAATACGCGGACTACGAAGCTCGTCCAGAACGGGAGCATTATCGAACCGGCGACTATAGCCCTCCAGCGGGGGTTCATGCGCGCGATCGCGTAGGCGCACGGAACGGCGAGCACGATCGACCATATCGTGACCTCGACGGATATCTTGATCGTGTTCCAGATGATCGCGGGATAGTCGGGATCGACGAGCTCGCGCCAGGTGGAGAGCGACCACTCCCCGACGCCGCCGGAGATGTCGTGCCCGTGGAAGGTGAACGCCAGGACGATGACAGCCGGCACCGCGAAGAAGAGCGCGAGCCAGAGGAACGACGGCGCCGTTACGAGCCACTCGGCCCTGCGGGAACGAAGCGGACTGCTCATTTCTCGGATTCCACCATGTAGCCGTCGTCGGGATGCCACCAGACGAAGACCTTGTCGTTCCACGTGATCGGCTCCTGGTCGAGGAGGAAGCGCGAGTGCGGCTTGAGGGCCGCGACGCGCACGCCCGAGCTGCTTATCCAGTACTTCGTGTAGACGCCCTGGTAGACTATGTCCTGGACGGTGGAGGGATAGACGTTTATCGACGCGCCCTTCTCCGGCGGCGGAGGCGCGAGGGTCACGCGGATCTTCTCGGGCCGGACGGAAAGATCGACCTTCTGCCCGACCTCAAGCTGCTTGTCGTTGTACGCGCGTATGTCGGGGAAGCCGTCTGGCCTGATGGTGCAGTAGTCGCCGTCTTTCGCCACGATCTCGCCAGAGAAGAAGTTAGTGTCGCCGATGAACGAGGCGACGAAGCGCGAGGACGGGGCCTCGTATATCTTGGCAGGGCCGTCGAGCTGCTCGATGCGGCCGCGGTTGATGACGGCGATGCGGTCGGAGAGCGACATCGCCTCGCCCTGGTCGTGCGTGACGTACATGAACGTGATGCCGACCTGGTCGTGGATCGTGTCGAGCTCGAGGAGCATGTGCTGGCGGAGCTTCAGGTCGAGCGCCGCGAGAGGCTCGTCCAGGAGAAGCACCTTCGGCCGGTCGACGAGGGCGCGCGCTATCGCGACGCGCTGCTTCTGGCCGCCCGAGAGCTGGTTCGGGTACTTCCATGCGTGCTCGCTCATCTGGATCATGCCGAGTATCGCGTCGACCTTCTCCTCGATCTCCTTCTTCGGGAGCTTCGCGAGCCTGAGCGAAAACGCAATGTTGTCCCAGATCGTCATCGTCGGGAAAAGCGCGTAGTTCTGGAACACCGTGTGGACGCGGCGCTCGTTCGGCGCGAGGTCGGTGATGTCCCTGCCTTCAAGGTAGATGCGACCGGAATCGGGCTTCTCGAAGCCGCCGAGCATTCTGAGGAGCGTCGTCTTGCCGCACCCGGACGGGCCGAGAAGAGAGAAGAACTCCCCCTTCTTGACGGAAAAAGACACGTCGTTGACCGCGGTCAACGCGCCAAATCGCTTCGTCACATGGTCGAAGACGAGAAATTCGCTGTTCAATTGAGTGCTGCCTCCGTTGGGACAATTTTATGTAGGTGGAATGATACCGAATTTCACCGCTCGGCGCAAGGGGTGAAATTCGGAAAAAATTCGGCAGCGCCGCCGCGGGAGGCGCTATCGCTCGCCGTATGCGCCGAGGAAGGCGAAGTGCTCTATCTCCGGGTCCTGCGAAAGCTCCGACAGAAGGCTGAGGACCGACCCGTCGGAAGGCGACGCCTCGAAGTCGAAGATGAAGCGGAACTCGAAGTCGACGCCGGGAACAGGGCGCGACTCGAGCTTTGTGAGGTTGACGTCTATCGCGGCGAACTTCGATATTATCTCGGCAAGCGACCCCGGCCTGTGCGGAAGCGACAGCATTATCGATATCTTGTTCGCGTCGGGATATATCTCGAGCCCCTTCGAAATGCAGATGAACCGCGTGTAGTTGCTCACGGTGTCCTGTATCTTCTCCGCCACGATCCTGAGCCCGTACAGCTCGGCGCACGAGCGCGAGGCGATGACCGCGACGTCGCGCCGGCCGGAAGACGCGACTTCCTTCGCCGCAACCGCCGTGTTCGCGGCGGGAACCGCCTTGATCTCGGGATGCGACTTGAAAAACGCCGTGCACTGCGCAAGCGCATGGGGATGGCTCGCGACTTCGCGCACGTCGGAGAGCTCCACTCCTGGCGGCGCCAGGAGAACGTGGTCGACCCTGAGCCGGACGGCGCGCACGATGTGGAAGCTGTGCTTCTGCATCAGGTCGTAGACGGCAGTGACAGAGCCCGCGGCCGAGTTCTCGACGGGAAGTACGCCGTAGGCGCAAAGCCCCTTCTCGACCGCCTCGAAGACCTTCTCGAACGAGTTGAAGTACATGATCGTCGGCACCTTCACGAGCCGCGTCGCCGCCTGCTGCGCGTAGGAGCCCTCGGTGCCGCAGCACGCAACGAACGCGCGCGACGGGAAAGGATTCACATGTGCGGCGATCGAGCCCTTGATCTCGCGGACGAGCGGAGAGTCGCCCTTGAGTATGCCGCGCTGCCGCGCCTTGGAAATCGAGAAAAGCGTCGTGAAGAAAAGACGCGCTGCGTTCTCGTTCTCCGGGCCCGCCGCCTCTGAGACGCGCGAAAGTATCTCGCGCTCGCGCGCAGGGTCCGACACCGGCCCGCCGGTCTCGAGCTTCGCCATCGCGACGTCGCGCGACACGGCAAGCCGTTCAAGGAAGAGCTTCACGAGCCCTTCGTCTATCCTGTCAATTTCTCTTCTGGTCTGTTCGAGGTTTTTCATTTTTAACCTTTCTTTTTTTTGACAGGATTTACAGGATTAACAGGATTTTGGCAGGTAGGACAGGAGAGGCCGGAGGGAGACTGGGGTTGCACCCCAGACCCCGCGCCGAAGGCGCCTCCAAAAACTCCTGTATCTCCAGTTCTCCATTCTAAAATTCTTAATCCTGTTAATCTTGTTAATCCTGTCTAAAACATAATCACTTAATCCTGTCTGAAAAGATCATACAATAATGAAGTTTTGCAAGAAACCCAGCGAGGAGAATTGTGCTCTTGACCCCTGGCGCAGTTTCTATGGAGCTGTTCACATCTATAATGTCCGGCTTGAGCGCAAGAGCGTCGGCGACGTTTTCGACACCAATGCGTCCGGCGAGTATCGACTTGAAGCCGCCGGTCCTGAACGCCGTATCTCCGTCGCCGTGAGACGAATCGAAGAGAACTCCGTCGCCCTCCGCGCCGCCGGCGAGCGTCCACACCTCGTAGCCCGCGGCCTTGAGCGCGGCGACATCCTCTCCGGTCGCACGGCGGTGCAGCTGAACGACGTCGAGTCCCACGCGGCGCATCGTCGCGATGATTTCGGCGGGGGTCTCGCGAACGAAAACGCCTACAAGTACGGGCTTATTTTCAACGCAGAGGCGCAGAGACGCAGAGGAGTCGAGTGCTTTATGTCGCTGCTCGAGGCTTGAACATATTGACCTCGCCTTCTCTGGCGTCACGAAGCGGGGCGACGACGGATCGAAGATGAAGCCGAGGTAGTCGACTCCAAGGCGAGACGCCTCCGCCGCGAACACGGCGTCGTTAATTCCGCATATCTTGACTTTCATAGTGAGCAGAGTTTCTTTTTTAACCGTGTAGAACATGTAGATCATGTAGAGTCTCTACACGTTCTGCATGTTCTACATGGCTACTATTCCGTTCCAAACCGTTTGACGAGCGCTGAGCCGATGATGTAGCCGTCCGCGTGGCGGCATATCTCGTCGGCCTGCTCCTTCGAGGAAATGCCGAAGCCCGCGGCAATCGGGAGCTTCACCGCAGCGCGGATTTCCTCGAGCCGCGAGGAAAGCTCCTTCGGGAGCTCCTTTCTCGCGCCCGTGATGCCCTTCACGGTGATGACGTAGAGGAACGTGTTCTCAAGCCCCTCCGCGCTCGCCTTTACGCGCTCGATAGGCGTGTTGGGGGCGATAAGCGGAACGTAGGACATCCCGCGCGGCTTGAGGACCGCAAGAAGTTCGTCGCGCTCCTCAAGTGGCAGGTCGACCGCGAGCACGGCGTCTATCCCTGCGTCTGCCGCCTCGTCAGCGAACTTCTCGAGGCCGTTGGCGAAGAGAAGATTGTAGTACGAAAAGAGGACAAGCCCCGTCTCGGGATGGCGCGAACGCACGCGCTTCGCCAGCGCGATGACGTCGTGCAGCGTCACTCCCTGCCGCAGCGCCTCGTATGCGGCGGCGCGTATCACCGCGCCGTCGGCAAACGGGTCGGAGAAAGGCACGCCGAGTTCGATTATGTCGGCGCCTTCCGAGATCAGCGTCTCGACGGCGGCCTCGCTCTTCTCGAGCGTTGGATAGCCAATCGTCATGTACGCGACAAATGCGCCGCGTCCTTCGGACTTGGCCTTTGCAAAGCATTCTGTGATTCTGTGTTTCATGGTTTTCGTCCTGTATGTCATTAGCCGTGTAGAACGTGCAGAAACGTGCAGGCGTTTTACATGTCCTGGCCGGCAGAGCGGCTCTTCTTGTATGCGAGTATGTTTTCGAGATCCTTGTCGCCGCGCCCCGAGAGGCACACGAGGAGGATCGTCTCCTTGGGAAGCGACGGCGCGCGCTTTATCGCCTCCGCGAGCGCGTGGCTCGACTCGAGCGCGGGGATGATGCCCTCGTAGCGGCACAAGTCGTCGAACGCGGCTATCGCCTCGTCGTCGGTGATCGACGAGTATTCGGCGCGCCCCGTGTCGTGGAGATAGCAGTGTTCCGGCCCGACGCCCGGGTAGTCAAGACCCGCCGAGACGGAATACGTGTCGATCACGTTGCCGTCTGCTGTCTGGAGCAGCATCGTCTTGGCGCCGTGCAGGACGCCGAGCCGACCGCCGTTGATCGACGCCGCGTGCTCGCCCGTCGCGATTCCCCTGCCAGCCGCCTCGACGCCGACGAGCTTTACGCCCGCGTCGTCCAAGAACCCGGCGAAGAGCCCGATGGCATTGGACCCGCCGCCGACGCACGCGATCGCCTGGTCGGGGAGACGCCCGAACTTCTCAAGGCACTGGCGGCGCGCCTCCTTGCCGATGACGGACTGGAAGTCCTTCACCATCTCCGGATACGGATAGGGACCGGCTGCCGTTCCGATCACGTAGAAAGTGTCGTCGCAGTTCGTGACCCAGTCGCGAAGCGCTTCGTTCATCGCGTCCTTCAAGGTCGCGCTGCCCTCCTCGATCGCGTGGACTGTCGCGCCGAGCATCTTCATGCGCTCGACATTCGGCGCCTGGCGCTTCACGTCTATCGCGCCCATATAGACCTCGCAGGGCATTCCGAGAAGCGCAGCGACCGTCGCCGTAGCGACGCCGTGCATCCCCGCGCCGGTCTCGGCGATGAGACGCTTCTTGCCCATTCGCTTAGCTAAGAGCGCCTGGCCGATCGTGTTGTTGACCTTGTGGGCGCCGGTGTGGTTGAGGTCCTCGCGCTTCAGGACTATCGTCGCGCCGCCGAGCTTCGCTGACAACCGCCTGCAGACGGTGATCGGCGACTCGCGCCCGACATAGTCCTTGAGAAGAGCCGCGAATTCGCGCTGGAACTCGGGGTCCTCCTTCGCTTCGAGATAGGCCGCAGCAAGTTCATTAAGCGGCCCCATCAGCGTTTCGGCGACGTACTGTCCGCCGTATGGTCCATAATGTTTCGTCGTGTTCATGGTTGTGGTCGTTTTGATTTTCAGATAATGTCGTAATTACAAATCTCTTGCCGAAAATGATTGGCCGTGTAGAACGTGTAGAAACATGCAGGATTTTTACACGATCTACACGTTCTACATGGTTAAAATCGACAACAGTTTTGCCGGGTCCTGAGACTTCATCAGTGCAGTTCCTATAAGGAACGCGTTCGCGCCCGCCGCCCTGAGCCGCGCGATGTCGGCAGATGTCTTGATGCCGCTCTCCGCGACCTTGACAATGCCGTCCGGAATCGCCTTCAAGAGCCGCTCCGATATCGACACGTCCACCGTGAAGTTGGAAAGGTCACGGCAGTTGACGCCGATGATGTCAGCGCCGACTGCGACCGCCCTCTTTATCTCCTCCTCGCTGTGCGTCTCGACAAGCGCGTCAAGCCCGAGGCTGCGCGTTTCAGCGAGAAGCCCGGCAAGCTGCGCGTCGTCAAGGTATCTGACGATGAGAAGCGCCGCGCTCGCGCCCGCGTCCTTCACTTCGCGGAGACGCGCCTTCTCCGAGATGAAGTCCTTGGCGAGAAGCGGGATCTTCGCGCCCGACGCGGCGACGCGCCGCAGGTCCTCGACGCTGCCCTTGAACCGCGCGGCGTCGCAGAGGACCGACATCGCGGCCGCTCCGCCCGCCTCGTATATCTTCGCCTTCGCGACAGGATCGGCCGCGACGTCTATGTCCCCAAGCGACGGCGACGCGCGCTTGAACTCGGCGATGATGTTTACTCCATCCCTCTTCAGTGCATCCTTGAAGTGCATTTCACGAACTCCTTTAGTTTTTCGGCCGCCCTCCCCGAGTCGATCGACTCGCAGGCAAGTTTGTAGCCCTCCTCCATCGTATCCGCCTTCCCGCCTGCGACGATCGCAGCGGCCGCGTTGACGAGAACGGCATCGCGCCTGACACCGCCTATCTCGCCGGAGAGAATCCCGCGAAGGACCGCGGCGTTCTCGGCAGCGTCTCCGCCTGCAAGGTCCTCGACTCCGCGATTTTCCCCGTGGACAAGCGCGTCCGCGTTGAAAAGCCCGGTGGAGATGCTGCCGTCCTTCAGCTCCGACACGAGGGTGAACCCGATCGGCGCGACTTCGTCCATTCCCTCCGTCCCGGAGAAGACGAGCGCGCGCACGCTGCCGAGCTCCTTGAGCGCCTCCGCGACCACCGGCACGAGCTTTGGATCGTACACGCCTATCGCCTGGCGGCTCACGCCCGCGGGGTTGGTGATCGGCCCGAGCAGGTTGAAAAGCGTCTTGAAGCCGAGCTGGCGGCGCACGTTCGCAGCGAAGCGCATGCCCGGGTGGTAGCGCTGGGCGAAGAGAAACGCCATCCCCGTCTCGTCGAAGCACCTGCGGACGCCGTCGGGCGGGAGGCTGAGATCGACGCCGAGCTCGCGCAGCACGTCGGCCGCGCCGCATTTCGACGTCGCCGCCACATTGCCGTGCTTGGCGATCTTCACGCCCGCCCCCGCGGCGACGAACGCGGCGGTAGTGGAGATGTTTATCGTATGCCGCCCGTCTCCGCCGGTTCCGACGAGATCGACGGCATCGTCGCAGCCGAGATCGACGCGGCCCATCGCGTCGCGCATTGCCCGCGCAGCGCCCACGAGACGCGCCGTGGAAACGGGACGCTCGCGGCTGTCGGTGAGCAGCGCGAAGAGCTCGCGCTCCGAGTAGTCGCCGCGGAGGATGCCGCGGAATTCGTGGTAGGCGACGGTCTCCGCAGGAGACTCCCTCCTCGACTTGAGACCGAAGAAGTTCCTCAGCTGCCCGATTCCCTCGGGCGTGCCTATCGACTCGGGGTGGTACTGCACCGACTCTATCGGCATCGCCTTGTGGCGAAGCGCCATTATCTCGCCGTCCGGCGCCTCGGCGGAAATCTCGAAGCAGTCGGGAAGAGTTGCCCGCTCCACGGCGAGAGAATGGTAGCGCATCGCCTCGAAGCCCTGCGGAAGTCCCTCGAAGATGCCCTTCCCGTCGTGGCGTATGCGGCTCGTCTTGCCGTGCATAAGCGACTTCGCGCGGACGATCCGCCCGCCGAACGCCTGGGCTATCGTCTGGTGTCCGAGACAGACGCCGAGGATCGGCACCTTCCCCGCGAACGCCTTGACCGCGGCGAGCGAGACGCCGGCCGTGTCGGGGTTGCCTGGGCCTGGCGATATCACGAGATAGTCGGGCTTCAGGGCCTCGATGCCCGCGACGTCGATCTTGTCGTTGCGGAAGACCCTCACGTCTATCCCGAGCGACTCTATGGCCTGAACGAGATTGTACGTGAATGAATCGTAGTTGTCTATGAGGACTGTCATACAAGCTCCTTTGCGAACTCCGCCGCCTGGAAGACGGCCTTCGACTTGTTTATCGTCTCCTGGTACTCCTTCGCGGGATCGGAATCCGCGACAATTCCAGCGCCGGCGCGCATCGTGAGAACGCCGTCCTCGAGAACCATCGTGCGGATCACTATCGCGAAGTCCATGTCGCCGGTGTAGCTGAAGTACCCCGCCGCTCCGCCGTATACTCCGCGTGGAGACTTTTCGTACTCGGCGAGAAGCTCCATCGCGCGGATCTTCGGCGCACCTGTGAGCGTGCCCGCCGGGAACGCCGCCTTGAAAAGCACGAGCGCGTCGGCCTTGTCGGGATCAAGCTCGCCGTAGACGTTCGAGACGATGTGCATCACGTGCGAATAGCGCTCGATGTGCGCGAGGTCGCGAACCGCGACAGTGCCCGTCTTCGAAACGCGGCCAAGGTCGTTTCGCGCGAGATCGACGAGCATCATGTGTTCGGCGCGCTCCTTCGGGTCGGCGAGGAGCTCCGCCTCGAGCGCACGGTCAAGTTCCGGCGTCGCGCCGCGCGGGCGCGTTCCCGCGATTGGCGCGATGGAGCAGACGCCCTTCGCCAATCGCACCAGCTCCTCGGGCGACGAGCCGATCAGCGTCTTCGAGCCAACGCGGAGGAAGAAGTTGTATGGAGACGGATTCACAAGCCGCAAGGCGCGGTAGAGCGCGAGCGGCGGGATATCCGTCTTCGCGGTGAATTTCTGCGAGGGGACGATCTGGATGACCTCGCCCGCGGCGATCGCCTCCTTGCACCGCTCGACGATTCCGCAGAACTCCTCCTTCGTCATCTCCGGCTCGAACGCCGAAAGCTCCGGCGCGGCGGATCTGCCGCGCCCCTCAACGTAGCGCGCGATCGACTCTGCCGAGAGAAGCCGCTCCCTGAGCGCCTCGATCTCGCGCATCGTCCGCTCGTAGGCGTCTGGCGCGTCGTTCGCCGCGACTTTCGCGATCACCGCCGTGTCGCGCACCGCATCGAACACGACAAACGAGTCGACCGTCATGAACGCCTTGGACGGCGTCCCCTTCTCGCTGCGGCGCGGCACGCGCGTCTCGAAGTCGGACACCGCCTCGTAGGCGAAGTATCCGACGCGTCCGCCCTGGAACGAAGGGAGCTCGGGCGCGGCGGCGAACGGCCTTGCATCGGGCGTCTCGACCGGGTCGATGCCGAGGTACGAGTAGCGCCCCTTGCGCTCGCCGTTGTAGACGCTTTCGAGGAGAAAGACGTCCTTCGGCTCGTCGACTATGCGGGTAAGCACGGAGACGGGCGTCTCGCGGTCGGCGAGATATTCGCGGAAGACAGGCGTGCGCCTTCCGCCGGCGCATCGCCGCTCGAATTCCTCTTTTGTCAGTTGCTTCAGCATTTGCATTCTCCTATGATGTGATTGATTTCGTTTTTGAAGATAAAAGAAAGCGGCCTTACTTACAAAGAAGCAAGGCCGCCTTCAGGGGGGATTGAACAAAGACCCCGATCACCACGCCTTGCGGACGAAGTGCCACCACCAAAAGTTGCTGGTAAGGATCTTGCTCATGTGCCGCAAATTATAGCACCAACTTCGAGCGAATTTCGTAACCGATGATTACGTAATTGAATTTTTTCTCAGCGTGACCTGACACGGGAGAGAAAACGCGCGTGCAGGAGAAGCGGCAGAAGCGTCGCAAGCTGGCAGAGAACGTCGGAAACCGGCATTGAAAGCCATATCGCGAACGGCTTGTCGTCGAGAAAATGAGGAAGAAACCAGATGATGGGGAGAAGCACGAGCCCCTGCCGGAGAAGGGAAAGCACGATGGCGACAACCGGCTTGCCGATCGACTGGAAGTACGTAGTCGCCACGACATTGATCGAAATCGTCCAGATCATGCAGTTCGAAAGCGCGAGGTCGTGCGCACACAAGGCGACAAGGTCTTCGTTGGCGTTGTCGACGAAAAGTCTCGCAAGCCACGTCGGGAAAGGCGGCACTACCTGAACGACGAACGCCAGTACGCAGAGAACGGTCGTGACGAGAAAACCGGTCTTGAGGGTCTCGAGTACGCGGCGGAAGTTCCTCGCCCCCCAGTTGTACCCGAAGATCGGCTGAAGCCCCTGCTGGCAGCCGAGTATCGGCATGATGACGAGGATGAGCGCGCTGCTGAAGACGCCGAGAGAGGCGATCTCCGCCGTGCGCGCATCCTCGTCGGGCATCCACTTCGTGAACGCGATCTGAAGAGAGGCGATGATGACAGCGCTCATAAGCTGCTGGAGAAACGGCGCAAGGCCGATGGAAAGCGTCCGCGCGAGAAGCTGCGGGTAGATCCATATGCGGCGCAGCCTGAGCCTGACGACGCTCCGGCCAGTCCAGTAGTATGAAAACGCCCAGAGGCAAGAAAGCAGCATCGCGATGTTCGTCGCCCACGCCGCGCCCGCAACGCCGAGGCCGAAGCCGAAGATGAGAATCGGATCGAGCACGATGTTCGCGCCGAAGCCGACGATCATGCACATCATCGAGCGGATCGCCCCTCCCTCAGCGCGGTGCAGAGCGGAAAGGCCGAACGCGAGATGCGAGAAGATATGCGAAAAGAGGACGATCTGGAGATACGACTTCGCGGCGGCCGCCGCTCCCGGCGTTACCTCGCTCGCCCCGCAGAGGGCGAGCATAGGATCGATGAAGATGTAGAGAAGCGGAATGAGGACGGCATAGAACGCGATCTTGAGCGCAACCGTCTCGCCTACGAGCTTTTCACAGGCTATGCGATCTCCGGCCCCGAGCTTGATCGACAGCACAGACGCGTGCCCAACGCCTATGAGCGGACCGAACGCCGTCAGGAACATCACGACCGGCATCGCGAGCTGAAGCCCCGCCATCGCGTCGACGCCGCAGCCGTGGCCTATGAACGCGCGGTCGACGACGGTGTAGAGCGAGTTTAGCGCCATCGCGACCAGCGCGGGCCACGAGTATCTGAAAAGAAGGCGTCCGATCTTGCCGGACGCCAACTCTTTTGTCTCAGAAGACGACAGCGACATCTGGAAGCGCCTTTCGGATCCGCGACATCTCCTCGGGAGTCATCTGGAGATCGCCGAGCTGGAGCGCCTTCAGGCGTTTCCATGCGGAAAGATCGTCGGGCAGCTTTGATATTTTCGTGCGCGAGAAGGAGAGGAACTGAAGCCCTTCTTTCTTCGCAAGCCACTCGGGGATTTCCGAAACCGGGTTCCCGGAAAGGTCGATGTCCGTGAGGGACGGGAGGTCCTTCAGCGTCTCCGGCACCTCGGCGAACTTGTTGTCCCTGAGGTAGATGCGGCGAAGCGACTTTAGTTCGCCAAGCGACGGAAGCGCCGAAAGCTGGTTAGAGTTGAGCCGAAGCCACTTGAGCCCGACGAGCGACGCAACCTCGTCGACGTTCGTGAGCGCGTTGCGGTCGAGGTTCAGGTAGTCGACCTTAGAGGCGTCGAACGACTGCCCTTTCAGGTCGACGAGCCCCATGTCCTTCAAGTAGACGCGAGCGCCTTCCGGAACCGACTTGTACGCGGGCTCTGGCTCGTCGAAGCAGCCCGCAAACGCGAGAAGCGCAACAACTGTGAACAATTCAAGACGCATGGACATTTGCCGAAGCATTTTTATCAACCATGTAGAACATGTAGAAGCATGTAGAGGTTCTGCACGATCTGCACGTTCTACACGGCTAACCGCAATCTTTAGACGTTCGCCGCGGCGACGATGCCGGCGAAGTCGGCCGCCTTGAGGGCCGCGCCGCCGATGAGGCCGCCGTCGATGTCCTTCTTCGCGAGAAGTTCGGCCGCGTTGCCGGGCTTCATCGAGCCGCCGTACTGGATGCGGACGGTCTCGGCGGTCTCGGCGCCGACGAGCTTCGCGAGCGTGGCGCGGATGAGCGCGTGGACTTCCTGCGCCTGGTCGGGGGTCGCCGTGCGGCCGGTGCCGATCGCCCAGACGGGCTCGTATGCGATGACGAGCTTCGCGCAGTCGGCGGCCGTAACGTCCTTGAGGCCGACGTTCATCTGGCGGACGATGACTTCCTCGAGCTTGCCGGCGTCGCGCTCCTCGAGCGTCTCGCCGACGCAGACGATGGCGGTGAGGCCTGCGGCGATCGCGGCCCTGGCGCGCAGGTTGACGGTCTCGTCGGTCTCGCCGAAGTACTGGCGGCGCTCGCTGTGGCCGATGATGACGTACTTCGCGCCCGCGTCAAGCAGCATCCCCGTAGAAATCTCGCCCGTGTACGCGCCGGACTCCTTCCAGTGGCAGTTCTCAGCGCCGATGCCGACGTGGGTTCCCGCAGCCGCCGCGACCGCGGCGGGCACGTCGATCGCAGGCGTGCAGCACACGACCTCGACGTTCGCGAAATCCTTCGTCGCCTCGACGACGCCCTTCACGAGCGCGGCCGTCTCGGACGGCTTGATGTTCATCTTCCAGTTACCGGCTATGATTTTCTTTCTCATTGTATCTGTTACTCCTGTTTTAGAAACCTTGAACTTTAAACTTTAAACTTTAAACTTCCTGTGCTTCACCCCCGCCGCCTTGAACATCTCCTTCACCTTGTCGATGAAGGCGTAGTCGCCACCATAGACGACCTCCTTTATGCCGGAGTTGATGATGAGCTTCGCGCAGGTGAGGCAGGGGGAAATCGTTATGTAGATCGTGCCGCCGGCGATGGAGTTGCCGTAGTAGGCGGCCTGGCAGATCGCGTTCTGCTCGGCGTGGGTGCAGAGGCATTCCTCGAGATGGGTCCCGCTTTTCGTCGTTGCCGCGCAGCGCGGACAGCCGCCGGCGAAGCAGTTCTTGACGCCGCGCGGAGTGCCGTTGTAGCCGGTGGAGAGGATGTGGTTGTCCTTCATCACGACCGCGCCGACGCTCCTGCGCATGCAGTTGCTGCGCTTCGAGACGACCGTCGCGATCTCCATGAAGTACTCGTCCCAGCTTGGACGCGGATCTTTGATCTTTTTGGCCATTGGTTTGATATTATACCATTATGGACGGTCTCTCGGCAACTGCCGAAGGACCGCCATGCGACGAACCGCGCCCGCGCCGCCGGCCGGCCTCTATGCGAAGACGATTTCGAGCCCGGGCGTTCCCGCCACGGCGTCGGCGCACAGCCTCTTCAGAGACGCCGGCGCTCCTTTCGCGTTCTCGAACACTATACGCAGCCGCGGGCCGTACTCCGTGAGGAAATCGTACAGCGCGTCGAGATTGCGCCCGTATCCCTCGGGAAACGGCAGCTTCCCGTCAAGTCGTGCGTGAAGCGCCCTCGCGCTCCTCACGCCACCGAGGTCAATCCTGTATTCCCTCTTCTTCATGGCACCCCCTGGAATGTCCTGTAGTGGTCGTCTGTGTAGTAGATGCGCTTCGCATCCTCTGTGTAGATTATCCGCTTGGAGCCGCGCGGACGACCACGCGTGTCGATGTCGCACTCCCTGTATCGCCCGAACGGAAGCTTTCGCTCGTAGTTCCCGAAATGGTCACCGCCAATGGACTTCCCGGGGGCGAAAGGCTCAAGGGGACCGCCGACCCAGCCAAGCCGGCGCGCTTCCGCCTTCGTCATGAAGTTCTTCGGGAGCTTGCGGTATGTCCTGAGATAGAGCGCCACCTGCTCGCGGCTCGTATACGACCCGTCCTCCGCTATCGCGGCCTTCTTCGCGTCCTTCGCCGCCGTCTGCGGAGCTACGTTGGTGACTACGATCCTGACGGCATGGGACGACGCATTCGTCGCCACTGCAGCCGACGCGGCGGGCCGTATTGCGACGGACGACGCGTCGTCATGCGCAAAGAGCCCCAGCGGCGAAAGCGCCAGCAGCGCCGCCGCGAACAGTCTTTTCACCGCTCTCATGCCGATTGTCAGAGGCCGAGTTTCGCCTTGGTCGCCCCGGTCACGCCGCCGGCCGCATCGGCGCCGCTGCGCGAGACCGCGTTTAGCCCGGGGACATCGGTCGGGCCGACCCAGCCGGCCTTCACGCCGATGTAGCCGTAGAGCCACAGTGCGCCCAGAACCACAAGCACCAGTCCGACGACGGACGGCAGAACCCTTTTGAGCAGGATCTTTGTCATGTATGCCTCCTTTTATTCACTGTTCACTATTACCCGTTCACTATTCTGGAGGTGAGGGGAGTCGAACCCCTGTCCGAAACGGAATCAACCGAGCTTCTACGCGTGTATGGCGCCTTTGGTCTCGGAAGGAGTACGCCGACGTCCGGGCTTATCCCCTTCCATCCGTTCGGTTCGGCACCCTGCAGCGCCCGAGCGGAGAGCCCTGCAGCGTGGCCTGCTAAATTATGCCTCGGCGCTCAGCAGACATCGGCGCTTCGACATCGCGGCCGTTAATTAGGCGGCGAGAGCGTAATCGTTGTTCGCAATTACTTTTTTTCCTCGTTTTTTACGTGGCCAACGAGGATCCACGACGCGCAACCCGACCTCAACGCGTCCCGTCGAAACCGGATCACCCCCATCTAAAAGCTTCATCAGGGAGAATTGGCTCGGGCGGCTGGATTCGAACCAGCGACCAATTGATTAACAGTCAACTGCGCTACCACTGCGCCACGCCCGAACAATCAAGTGCGCATAGTATATCAAAAATCGGTGCCGTTGCGCAAGGGGGAGATTTTGCCAAGCAAAATCTGAGGATGCGCCTCAGTTATCGACACTCTTACAATGTCCCCTATCTTCGGAGACGAGCCCTCGTCGCAATCCCAAACGACGATTCTGTTTCCGCCGTCGCGCCCAGACCAGCGCGACTTGTTTCGCTTCGACGGCCCTTCTACGAGAACTTCGCGAACCGTGCCCACAAGCCGCTCGTTGCGCTCCTGCCCCCTGCGCTCCTGGTCCGCGAGAAGCACCTGGTCGCGCCGCTCCTTCTCAGCTGTCGGGACGTTGTCCTCAAGCAAGGCGGAACGCGTACCTAAGCGCGGAGAGTACTTGAATACGAAGGCATTGTCGAACCCGGCCTCCTCCATCAGCGAACGCGTATCCTCGAAGTCGGCGTCCGTCTCCCCGGGATAGCCCACGATGACGTCGGTAGTGACCGCGAACTCGGAATCGAAGTCCCGGAGCTTCCTGACTGCGGCGAGATATTCTCCTCGCGTGTAGCGGCGCCCCATCTCCGAAAGGACGCGGTCCGAACCCGACTGGACGGGAAGGTGGAGGTGGCGGCAGACCTGGGGGAACTCACGGTAGGCGCGCAGCAACTCGTCGGTGCAGCCCTTCGGATGCGCCGATGTGAAGCGGATCCGCCTTATCCCCGGCACCGAGGCGACCGCCTCGAGAAGCCGCGGAAACGCCTCTGTGTATCCGCCGGGGCTCGGCGCATCGCGCTCGTCCCACGCAGGATTCCGCATGCCGTAGCGCAGGACGCTCTGCCCCAGGAGGCATACCTCGCTAACGCCGTGCGCGGCGAGCGAACGCACCTCCGCGACTATCTCGCGTGCGGGGCGCGAATATTCGTGCCCGCGCACATCGGGGACTATGCAGTAGCTGCAGCGGTTGTCGCACCCGACAAGCACGGTCACAAACGCCTGGAAGCCACCTTCTTCGACGTGCGCGGCAAGCGCCTCGGGCATCAGGTCCTCGCCGAGCTCAAGGCGCGGGAAGCGCCCTTCCGCAACAATCCTCGGGATGAGCCCTATGGCTCGCGGGCCTACGGCGAAGTCGAGCTTCGGGAGCTTCCTGAAGACGTCTTCGCCAAGACGCTTGACTGCACATCCCATAAGTCCGGTGAGCTTCTTCGCGGCGATCAGGTTGCCGACCTTGCCGACGGCCTTCTCCTCGGCCTTCTGGCGGACGGTGCAGCTGTTCACGATCACGAGGTCGGCGTCGTCTTCGCTCGCCGCCTTCTCGTGCCCGGCGGCGACAAGCAGCGCCTCGGCCGCCTCCGAGTCGCGCATGTTCATCTGGCAGCCGTATGTGTGTATGTGGAACTTCATCGCAAAGGCGTCACTCGGACGTCTTCTTCACGAGCGGGCGGTCGAGCATCTGCTCGTAGAGCTTGATGTACTCCTTCGCGCACGCCTCGTGGTTGAAGCGGCGACGCGACTCTGTCATGATGCGGGATATCTCCCTTTCGCGGATTCCGGCCCCGGCGTGGAAGAAATCCATCGCCTGGTCCATCGCCCAGAAGAGGCCGTTGGAGTCGTAGTTGTCGAAGACGAAGCCGTTGCCCTTCGAGGCCGCCGCGTCGAGCGTCTCGACCGTGTCGTGGAGCCCGCCAGTGTTGTGCGCGACCGCAAGCGAACCGTAGATCGGCGCCTGCATCTGCGGGAGCCCGCACGGTTCGAAGAGCGACGGCATGAGAGTGAAGTCGGAAGCGGCGAAGCCGAGCGCCGAGAGGCGCGCGTCGAAGTTGTGTATGCCAAGACGCGATTGGATGCCGTGGAAGTTCTGGATGTCCCAGAATGGCTGCTGGTACGGGCCGTTCGCGATGATCGCGAGCTGCGCGTCGGGGTGCTTCTCGAGGAACCGGTACGTTATGTCGGTGAGAAGCTGAGGCCCCTTCTGGATCGGGTCGAGACGGCTCGGCCAGAAGAAGAGGGCCTTGTCCGCGTCCTCCTCGAGCCCAAGCGCGTGCTGCAGGGCGAGCTTGTTCTTCCTCTTCATCTCAACATGGTTTTCCGGACCGTACCTGAAGGGAATCTTGTCGTCGGTCTCGGGGTTGTCGGCCGAGTCCGGCGCGTTCAGGATGCCGGCCGCGCAGCCGGCGTTGAACTTGTTCCTTATCTCGCTGCGGATGGAGTCGGGGATGAACGAGTGCCAGCCGTTGACGATCTCCTTCAGGAACGTGGGCGAGACCGTGTTGATGAAGTGGGCGGCGAAGCAGCCCGACGCCTGGAGGTCGATCATGTTGCTGTTGCGGCTCTCCTCGTAGTTGTAGGGGGGATAGCTGTAGTAGAGGTTCATCCAGAACTCCGCGGCGTCGATGCCGGCGTCCTCTACCTGCGCAAGGGTCAGCTTCTGCGTATGGATGTTGTGAACGGTGAAGAGGCAGGGAATCCCCTCGCGCCGCGCAGCCGCCGGTATGAGACCCGTCATCCAGTCGTTGCAGTGGATGAGGTCTGGCTGGACGCGCGGTATGATGTTGTTGATCACCTCGCGCTGGAAGGCGAGCGCGAGCTTGATGTTGCCGTCGCCGCGCGAATACACCGTGTCACGGTAGTAGAAGCAGCGGTCTTCGGCTAGGTGGATGCGCTCGTCGGGGAGATGGCTCTTGTACTTCCTGAGCTCGTCGGCGACGAGCTGGGCCGTCTCAACGTGGAACATGCGCCGGTAGTGCGGGAGCGCAACGTGGACGTCGGCACCGAGGCTGTGGAGCGCCTGTACGAGCGACGCCGACACGTCGGCCATGCCGCCCGCCTTTGCGGACATCTTGCCTGCGAGGTTCCCCATTCCCTCGGGAAGATACGTTATCTCCGGGGTGACGATCAGGATTCTCGGATTTTTAGTCATCGCTATGTCGCCTCCAATTTACGTTTCAGAAAACTCCGCGATTTCGGCGCCGGCCTCACCCGATCGACGCCACGACCTGCCCTTTCACAACCTGCCTGCCGTGTTCGACGAGGAACGTGATCTTCCCCGCCGTCGGCGCCTTGATCGGGTTGAACAGCTTCATCGCCTCGACGACGCAGACCGCCTGCCCCGCCTTGACCGCCGCGCCGTCACCAGCCATCTCGCTCTTTCCGGGGGCGTCGCTCCTGTAGAACGTGCCGTTGAGCGGAGCGAGGACGGGCGTGCCTTTGGTGAGTTGGAGATTTGAGTCGGAGTTTGGTAGGGGCGCCTCTCCGAGGCGCCCGCGGTCCGCTCGGAGAGCGGACCCTACCGATTCCGCGCTTCCTGCCGTAGCCTCGCTGTCCGCGGGAATCGGGCCGCCCTCCTTGCGCCACTTGAAGTAGCCGAGCGCGACTTCGGGGAAGAGCGCATAGGAGAGAATGTCCTCCTCGGCCTTGATCGTGTTTGGCGGAAGCTCCTCCGCCGCCTTGACGAGACCGGGCTTCAGCAAGTCGGCCGGACGGCAGGTGATCGGCTTTAGCCCGCCGCAGAGCTGCTTCCTGAGCTTCGGCGCGATGGGCGCAGGCGTGCGGCCGTAGTAGCCAGCCGCGTACCGCTTAGTCTCGTCCGTCACCATCGAGTAGCGTTTGCCGGAGAGGACGTTGAGCACCGACTGCACGCCGACGATCTGCGACGTCGGCGTGACGAGCGGCGGGAACCCCAAGTCGGCGCGCGTCTTCGGCAGCTCCTCGAGCACCTCGGGAAGACGATCGAGCGCATCCTGCTGGGCAAGCTGCGAGCGGAGGTTAGATATCATGCCGCCAGGGATCGCGTGGACGAGAACCCCGGCGTCGACAGGCTCGACCTTGGCGGTAGACGCCGGCTGGCGCTTCGCCTTCAGGCCCTTGAAGTAGCCGTTGATCTTCGTGAGCGCGGACGTGTCGAGCCCAGTCTTGAAGCCGCAGCTTTCGAGAATCACCTTGACCGACTCGACCGGCGGCTGGGAGGAGAACGAGGAGAGCGTGGAAATCGCGCAGTCGAAGCAGCCGGCGCCGGCCTCGGCGGCCGCGAGGTACATCGCCGCGGCCATGCCGCTCGTCATGTGGGAGTGGATCTGGATCGGCATCTTCGGCAGCGCCTTCCTGAGCGCGGCGACGAGTTCGCGCGCGGCGCCCGGGGTTAGGATGCCGGCCATGTCCTTGATGGCGAGCGAATCGATGCCCATCGCCTCCTGCTGCTTGGCGAGCTCGATGTACTTCGCCACCGTGTGGACAGGAGACGTCGTGTAGCAGAGAGTTCCCTGCGCGTGGCCGCCGTACTTCTTCACGCTCGCGATGGCCGTCTCGAGGTTGCGGGGGTCGTTGAGCGCGTCGAACACGCGGAAGATGTCCATCCCGTTCTCGCAGGCAAGCGCGACGAAGCGGTCGACGACATCGTCTGGATAGTGCTTGTAGCCGAGTATGTTCTGGCCCCTGAGGAGCATCTGGAGCGGCGTCTTCCTGCAGACTTTCTTGATGCGGCGAAGACGCTCCCACGGATTCTCCCTAAGGAAGCGCATGCAGACGTCGAACGTAGCGCCGCCCCAGCACTCGAGGGAGTAGTAGCCGGCATTGTCGATCGTCTCGGCGATCTTGAGTATGTCGTCGGTGCGCATGCGCGTCGCCCACAGCGACTGGTGGGCGTCGCGGAGCGTCGTATCCGTTATTCTTATGAATGTCCCCGTTTTCATGTTTGGTGTCATTTTACCACTTTCCATCCGATTTCTCAACTGCAAATGTGACTTCGCAGGACGATTTATTTCCTGAACAGGTATATCTTGCTCTCCGTGCCCGAGATGAGCCGGACGATGTTGGCCCGGTGCTTGAAGATGACGAACGCCGCCATCAGCGTGACAAGGACGCACTGCGGAAGATTGCGCCACCCTTCCGTTCCCAGTATCGGGAACCACACCGCGACCATGAGGAAGGCGGCCGCCGAGATGCTCCCGAGCGAAATGTAGTGGGAGAGCGCAAAGACGACGGCGAAGAGGGCAAACGCCGTCCCGACCAGGGCTGGCGCGAGGCCAAGAAGCATTCCGAACGCGGTCGCGACGCCCTTCCCTCCCCTGAACTTCATGTAGGGCGTGAGCATGTGTCCGACGACGCACATCACGCCGACGACCAGCGGGAACCACGAACCGTCGGGCGGCAGCTCGGGATCCAGCGCCCACTGCTTCGCGAGCAGAGTGGGTATGAGGCCCTTCAGCACGTCGCACGCGAACGCAAGGACGCCCCACTTCTTCCCGACTGTGCGGAAGACGTTGGTTGCGCCGATGTTCTTCGATCCGACGGTGCGAACGTCGACGCCGCGCATCTTCCCGATCAGGAAGCCAAACGGTATCCCGCCGACCAGATAGGCGGCGAGGATCCAGCAGAAGACGATGCCAGTGTTTTCCATGATGTTCAGAACTTGATGGATTTGCCGTCCTTGGCGAGCTTGCCGCGCACGCGCGGCTTTGACTTGCCTGCGAGGACAAGGTCTGCAAGCGGGTCTTCGACGAAATCCTGCACGACGCGGCGGAGGGGCCGCGCGCCGAGCGCGGAATCATACCCCTTCTCGACGAGAAACGCCGTGGCCTTCTTGTCGAGCGAGAGCGCGATGTGCGAATCCCTGAGGCGCGACTGGAGCTTCGCGAGCTCGAGCTTCAGGATAGACTCCATGTCGCCCTTCTCCAGCTTGCGGAACACCACAGTCTCGTCAAAGCGGTTCAGGAGCTCTGGGCGGAACGTGCGCTTCGCCTCGGAAAGAAGCTTCTCCCTGAGGACGTCGTAGCTCGTCTCGGCTGTCTCGGTAGCGAAGCCAAGCGTATGGCCTTCGCGCGCGAAGTCGAAGCCGAGGTTCGCGGTGCAGATGATAATAGTGTTGCGGAAGTCGATTACGCGCCCCTGGCCGTCGGTGAGCCGCCCGTCGTCGAGAATCTGCAGGAGCATGTTCATCACGTCGGAATTCGCCTTCTCGAATTCGTCGAAGAGGACGACGGAATAAGGCCTGCGGCGCACCTTCTCGGTAAGCTGCCCGCCCTCGTCGTAGCCGACGTACCCGGGAGGCGCGCCTACGAGACGCGAGGACGAATACTTCTCCTGGTACTCGGACATGTCGAGCGTTACGAGGGACTTCTCGTCGCCGTAGACCTTCTCGGCGAGCATCTTAGCGAGATGCGTCTTGCCGACGCCCGTGGGCCCGAGGAAGAGGAACGAGCCGATCGGACGCTTGGGGTCGGCCATCAGCGCCCGGCTGCGGCGAAGCGCACGTGCGATCGCCTTGATTGCCGGCGCCTGCCCGACGACGACTTCGCCAAGCGACTTCTCCATGCCGAGAAGCTTCTCCGCCGTCGTCGCGTTCATCTTCTCGACGGGCACGCCGCTCATGGAGGAAACGGTTTCGGCGACGTTCTCCTCCGTCGCCTCGATCGTCTCCTCGGCGTGGGTCTCCTTCCACTTCTTGAGGGCTTCCTGGAACTCCGCGGATGCAATCTTTATCGCCTCGCGGTACCGCGCCGCCGAATCGAAGTCGCCCGCCTTCACCGCCGCGTCCTTCTTGCCCTTCAGCGCATCGATCGCCTCCTGGCGCGACGTGAGGGACTTGGGTCTCGCGGACGCACCCATCCTGAGGCGCGCCCCCGTCTCGTCCATCGCGTCTATCGCCTTGTCGGGAAGCTGACGCGCGGGCAGGTAGCGTGCCGTCAGCTCGACTGCGGCGCGGAGCGCGGCGTCGCCGAACTTGACGGAGTGGTGCTCTTCGTATTTCGGGGCGATGCCCTTCAAAATCTGTATCGTGTCGGCGACTGTCGGCTCGTCGACCTGCACCGACTGGAAGCGGCGCTCAAGCGCGGCGTCCTTCTCTATCGACTTGTGGTATTCCTTCAGCGTAGTCGCGCCAACGCACTGAAGCTCGCCTCGCGCAAGCGCCGGCTTGAGGATGTTCGCCGCGTCCATCGCGCCCTCCGCGCCGCCTGCGCCCACCATCGTGTGGATCTCGTCGAGGAAGAGGATCACGTTGCCGGCGCGTTTCGTCTCGTCGATGAGCTTCTTGAGGCGCTCCTCGAACTGGCCGCGGTACTGCGTTCCCGCCACCATACGCGCCATGTCTATCGCGACGACGCGCTTCGACTGCATCTTCTCGGGGACTTCGCCGCGGTGGATCGCCTGTGCGAGCCCCTCTACGACGGCCGTCTTTCCCACGCCCGCCTCGCCTATCAGGACGGCGTTGTTCTTCGTCCTGCGCGAGAGGATCTGGATTATGCGCTTGAGCTCCTTCTCGCGCCCAATCACGGGGTCGAGCTTTCCCTGGCGCGCAAGGTCGGTGAGGTCGCGCCCGAATGTGTTTATGGTTGGCGTCTTCTGCTGCTTGCCGTTCTCGCCCTTCTGCGAAGGCGCTTCGCCGGCGTCGCCCTGTCCCTTCTCGCCGTCTTTCCCCTGGTCTTCGCCGCCGCCCTGCGTACCGGCGGCGAGAAACTTCTCGACGGTGAGCCCCGCGTTGAAGAGAAGCTGCGCCGCGGCGTTTTCGCCCTCTCGCATCATGGCAGTGACGAGATGGACGGTGTTCACCGCGTTGCCTGGCCCGCCCGCCTCGAGCCCCGCGATGTCGAGGACTTTTTTCGTCCGCGCCGTGAGCGGCAGCTGGCCGCGCTGCATCATCCCGGCGGCGTTGCCGGCAATCATCGTCCTCATCGACTCGGCAAGATCGGGGATCGCAAGCCCGAGGCTCTCGAGACGGCGGCACGCCTGGCATTTAGGGATGGCGAGGATCGAAAGGAAAATGTGCTCCGCGCCGATATGGTCGTGGCCAAGCTGCCTTGCGCAGCTCGCGGCGGCGTTCAGGGCGTCGATCGCGTTCTTGGTAAACATCATGCTCACAGAAACTTCTCCTCCGCGCGCTCGTTGAGTACAACGTCCTCGAAGCGCCTGTTCATCTCGTCCGCGCGCTCCGCGTCGATCCGGTCGCGTTCCTGCTGGGATTCGCCGTCCTCCTTCGACGAGAGGTCTATGGAAGCGAGCATCTTCTCGATCTCGCCGAGAGTGATGCCGTCGAGCATCTTCTCGATCGCGGCAAGCCGAAGCGGCGAGAGGAGGTCGAAGAGCTCCCCGGGGCTCAGAAGGCGGCAGTTCTTCAGGATCGCGAGGGAACGGCAGAGCGAATCGCCAAAGACGCGCGGCATCTCCTCGAAGAGCCGGACCCGCGCGTTGCGCTCTTCGCGGAGTATATCCTCAACCACGCGCTTCGGAAGCTCGGCGGCGCCTGAATAACGCAGGCGGTAGACATGCCCCGCGTTGCGGACGCCGTCTGCATCGACTCCGACGAGCTCAAGTCTGAGCGCCTTCATCGCGCGATGCACGGGCTCGAGCTCGCCGATGAGGTGAAGCCCCTCGAGATGCAGCCGGTCGCCGATGCGGTACGCGGCTTCGGCGCGTTCGCACGGGAAATCGGCGAGCTCTGGTTTCTTCTTCGCCTTGCCGGCCTCCTCGGCCGCCTGCTCAAGGCCTTCCACGAGGCCGCTCACGGCGTTCATGATCGCGGCTACGATTGGCGGCGGCTCGTCGCCCGACGACACGCCGGAAACGGAAATAGACACTCCGGGCGGCATCTCTCCCGCGCCCTTGCGCGTGCGCTGGCTCTTCTTCTGCCGGCGCACCCTTTCGCGGTTCGCGCACTCGCGGCAGACGTAGAGCTCCTGCTCTTCGCCGTCCTTTTCCAACTGGATCGCGGTCTCCGCGTCCTTCTGCTGGCACAATTCGCACTTCATTAGAGTGACATTATACCAAAAATCGCGTAGCGCCGCTGAACGCCCAATCAACTGGCAAGAGACGAATGGCGCCTGAGAAAAATTCGTGATTCTCCAACTTAGGCAACAACCACAACCCAACGACGCGCCGATTCTCACTCCGTTACATCCACCGTCCCCTCAATCTCCATGCTGACGCCAAATCATGTCCTCAGCCATTCGGCGAACAGACGGTCATACACGACATATCCATCCTCGCGCCTGTAGAGAAGTTCATCGTCCAGCAGCGAGTCAAGCGCAAAGCGCACGCTCGAAGCCGCACGCAGACCGTATTTGCGCCCGAACTCGGCGGACATAGGTTCCGCCACAACGCGCTCCGCCGCCACCGCCCGAAGAAGCTCAACCGCCCCAGGCGAGCATTTGGAAAGGACGAACCCGTAGTTCATCGCGTTCTCCTCCACCAGATGGCCGACGGCGGCAATCACGTCCTTCTCGGTGGGTCGTGCGACCTCCATCGCATAGAGTTCCTTCATTACCGACTGCACGTACCAGGTGATGCCCTCGAAACGGTCATACGCCGCCACGAAAGTCTCTTCAGGCAGAATCCTGCCGGCCTTTCGGAAAAACGATGCCGCAAAGCGGAAATAGGCCTGCCTGTCAATGACGTCGAGAGACATGGACGCAGTCGAATTGAAGAACGGACGCTTCGGCGAATGGAACATCTCCGCCATCATGTGAAGCCGTGATCCGGAAAAGACAAACCCGACGTTGTGCATGAACTGCATCTTCGAGCGAAGAAGCGCCTCTACGCCCTTCTCGGGATATTCGGCAATCTGCTGGAACTCGTCTATCGCGACGACAGTGCGCTCCTTGCGCGACTGAAGATACTCAAGTATCGACTCAAGCGAAGCCTGCGCATTCCCTGCGTTGATGTCGAAGCTGAACTTCGGCTTGCCGGAAAACTCGTCAATGGTCATTGTCGGACGGAATCCCCGCGCAAACGCGGACACGGCCTTGATGACTTTCTCGGCTGGCGACTCCACTGATTCCGCTACCGCAGTAGCCAGCACACGTGCGAAGTCAGAAAGGCTGCGCGTCGGATAGAGATCGACATAAACCGTCTTCACGCCGCGGCGCTTCGCCATGAGGTGCAGGACCTGGCGAATCAGCCCGGTCTTCCCATAGCGGCGCGGCGAGATAAGCGTTGTGTTCCGGTCGTTGTCGAGATGCTGGATCAGCGACTCCGTCTCTCGTTTCCTGTCACAGAAGTAGTCCGGGCCGGCATACCCGGCCGTCAAAAAAGGATTTGCAAGTTTCATGCGGCAATTATACCACAATCGCGGCGTTCATTTCAATACTCCTGTTTCAATATTATTGAAACAAGAACATTGCCGCCGCGCCCGCCTCGGAAAAAGAACACGCGCACGGAAGCTTTCGCCTCACGTGCGCGCGCGCGGTCTTAGAACAACTGGTTTCGCAAGAAACCCGGTCTTCCGGTCTTGTTCTTTTCCCCTTTTCTCTTAAGGGGGTCAAGGGGGAAGTTCTCTTTTCCCCATCCCTTTTCTTTGACTTTGCAGACGGCGACCCGCCGCCTGTTGACAACTCATCCGTATTCATCGGATTTTCCTTTCGTGTTTTCTGTTGTTTGTGTCAGCCCGCGATCACCCGACCGCGGGAAATCCAATATCTGCCATCAGGTCAAAACCAAACAAAAAAAGACCTTCCGGCACCAGGCCAGAAGGTCTTATGAAGGCATAAAAAAAAGCGCATCGACTATCGATGCGCAATTGCCATTTGAAAAAGTCTAAACAGATAAGTGTAAAAAATAATTCCTACAAATCCCCTACAAGATTCCTACAAAACTGTAGGATATTAGAGTAGTCGAACAATCGCCGCCCCGCGGCTCGGCTTTGCCTCAGCAACCATAATCTTTGACTTTTTCTGTTCGTTGTCCCAGGCACTGCCTTTTGTATCGGTTGTTGTTAGAGGCAAGGAGGATGAGGGGTAGGGGGAGAAGGAGGGAAGGATGTTC
>Ga0256405_10001923_pt1 | contig 52161 bp, 46 predicted proteins | sample RumenRJG_02DNA_FD_189096 | JGI IMG/M metagenome (GOLD analysis project Ga0256405, IMG submission 189096) | Bovine rumen microbial communities from Lethbridge, Alberta, Canada - RJG_02 | ecosystem: Host-associated > Mammals > Digestive system > Stomach > Rumen | place: Canada: Alberta...
TCACCAACTCCCTCACAAACTCTCCGTCAAATTTGTCAATCATTTTGAGAGTCCTCCGGGCTCACATACTTCCGTGCCTCTTCAAATTCTTCAAAAGCTTTTTTGTTTGGAAAAATCATATCACAAGAGTCAGGGGTAAAGTTTTTACATTTTGCTCCAAACGACTCTGCAAGCCTCTGTAAATAAGAATGTCTAAAAGCTGTTACTTTTTCCGAATTTTGAGATTGAATAAAAAAGTTGAGCATCAAATTCATTTCTACCTCTTAAAATGTTTGATTATGAAAAGTTTGCCGTAAAATCTCTCTTTAAGTTTTTGGAAAAAATTCAAAGGAGAATATCCACTTCTGCATAATGAAAGGTACAAATCTCTACATACAGGACAAGGAACAGCGTTGAATGGGGGCTGATCTGTATGGAAGCCTAAAGTAATTACTTTTTCGTATTGAGATTTATCTATATCAGAAAACCTTCCAATAATTTCTCCATTCCTTAAATCTCTCCAAGCTCCTCCAATTGAATTGCCATTTTCATCAATCTCCTCTTGAGTCATTTCAATTTTCCAAACTTCATCAAAAGGAGGGTAATTCTTTTCAAATTCAAGTTCGTCAAAAGTTACGACTTCTTCGGTTTCAATATCAGAAGTCAAACATTCATCTTCCCAAGCATAAACTTGACCGGATGATTTTACACGCAAACGAGATCCAGCTTTTGCAGCAAACTCTTTGAAGTTCGGTTTTGAATCTCCTTTAAAACCAAGCTCCTCAAAGTCTTTTTTGCTCATGCGCTCAACTTTGGTTTTATACTCTAACTCGTTCAGCCAGTTTAAGCATTTTGGCCGATAATAATCGAGTACCTTTTTCTGATATTCTTCTTTGTTGTAAAAAACAAGTCTGTTGTAAATATTTTCTCCACAAGGTTCGTAATAGTGGTTTTTATAAGTTACGACTCCTTCTTTAAAAAGAGGTTTATGATCAGGATTGGAGAATTTTTCAATAACATAACCATGATCAGGATTTCCAACCCAGTGATTTCCTTTACAGCACAAACATTTCCAATCGTAAAAATGCGTAAAAGAATCAAAAATTGGTTCTGAGCAAAGTCCAAGTTTACGAATAGTTTTATAAGTTTTTTCTGCAAACTTTGGATTTGGAAACTTTTCGCATTTGTAAATGTTTTTGAATTCAACAATCTCGTAATCCTGGTAATTCAAGGTAGCCATGTCAAATTCCAAAGTATTTGTAACTTTATCAAACCAAAAAGTAATTTCCCAATTTTCATTTATACGAATTGGAGTCTGCTGGCTGTACATTTCAAACCAAACTTTTTCTTTCTTTACAAAAGCCTCAACAAGGATAAAATCAGGTTCCTTCCAATTCTTTTCGATGGAAAACTTTCTCGTAAATTTAACACAAATGTCAATAACTTTTTCTTTTCCATCTACCCAAACTCTTTCATTTTCAAAAAACTCCAAAGGCTTTTTTGTCAAAAGTTTGCGGATATTTTTTGGATATTTAAAATGAAGTGAAAACCATTGACCTGAAATATAAATTGTCGGTTTCATTTTTATACCCTCACTATGTTCGTTATATATACATCTACCTTATCTCTATGATCAAAATCTTTTTCGCAAATTTCTTTTGCAATTTCTTTCTCAGTTTCTTCTACCCAGTTTTTCAATTCCTCTTCGTTGTCAAATTCAGGTAACTTCAAAAATCTTCGGTCTTTATTGTAATTGTAAAAATCATAAGAATAATCAAAATAAATAATTGCCAACATTTTCTATCTCCTCCTCTATTTACATTCCGGTACTTTTTCTTTTTCAGCTTCATACCAAACATCAAGCCCTGCGCGTTCTGCAGTTGCTTTTTCAACAATTGCACCGTGACTTTTTTCAAAATTCAAAAGCATGTAAATTGCGTCACATTTTGATACAATATCCATATCTCTTTTTATATACCAAAGCCAAGCTTCTTGAGACCAAATATCCTCAATGCCTGCATTTTTAACTTCTTCTGTATAATCGTCTTCTGCAGGATTGATTACATCATATCCTTTGCTTTCAAGAAACTTTTTTGCTTTTTCAAATTCTTCTTTGTAATGTTCTTTGTTACAAGTAATTGGACCTGAAATGTAAACTTTTTTATTATTCATTTTTTCTCCTTCCAAAACTTTTAGAGCTTCATAAAAACGTTGAGTTGCATCATCATTGTAAAAACAATCAGTATCTGAACCTCTCAATTTTTCAAAAGCATTCTTTAGTTTTTGAGATCCTTTTGTTTTTACAAAATCTTCTGCAGTATTCCAGCAAGCTTGGCCCCAACGATAAAAAGGGTTAGTTTGCCTTTCTTTTATAAAATTGTAACTCGCTTTTTTGAAAATTTCATCAACATTCATACCGAGAAAAAATATAGGGCGTCTCTTTTTCAATTTTGTGAAAAAAAAAAGAGAAGTTTTGGCTTCTCTTTTTTAACGGAGTGTGAGCGACTCGAACGCTCAATACCTTTTATGGTACACCTGATTTCAAGTCAGGCCGACTACCAATTATCACAACACTCCAAGAAAACGCGAATTGTATAAAAGATGCTGCTCTACCTACTGAGCTACTTTCCCGTAAAATTTGGGAAAGGTAGGACTTGAACCTACGACACTCATTTGCCTTTAAAAAATAGGAACAATTTATGCGTTATATTTTAAAAGATTTTCAATTTCTTGAAAATACTTTATTTTTTGATCTTTAGTTAGTTTTTGATATTCGGACCACCTACATCTTCCTATTAAAACCCAACCATTCTTTTGAAGAAATTCTGTTCTTATAGAATCATGTTTTTTACCTTCTTCTGTAAAATGAGTTTCTCCATCTACTTCAAAGTAAAGTTTTTTCTCAGGCCAAGCAAAATCTAAAAAGTAAGCTGATTTTTCTGCTTTTACTGGAAAATTATTTTCAAAGGAGTTTTCTCCTAATTCCTTTGTGAAAAGGTCAAACCAATATTGTTCTGCAAAACTTCTTTTTCTCCTACCTATCCAAGAACAATTTCTACCTTCTTTGTGAGCAAGTTTTTGTCCTTCAGAAATTTTTCTTTTTTCTTCTTCTGTTCTTTTTCTACCTAAGTAGGAACCAGGTTTTCTGTTTGGATTTAAGTCCCTTGTGTCTACCAATTCCACCATTCGTGCGTAATTATGTTTTTTATTATAGGTCTTTTTTGTTGTAAAATGACCCGCAATTTGCTAAATCTTTTTACAACTTTTAATGGGTCAAGTAGGTGCCGCCCCTACTACCTCCGAAGAGAACGGTTTTACAGACCGCCGAGTTTGCTGATTCTCTGTATTGACCCGTTAAAGTCTACCTAGGAAATTTCGAAATTCCGACCCCCTGGTCCCAGGCCAGGCGCTCTGCCTCTGAGCTATAGGTAGAAAAAAATAAGGAACCTTTTTAAAGGTTCCCTTTCAAGCTTTTTTTATAAATTGCTCAAAAGGTCACCTCATAACCTAATAAATATTGAGGATATGAAGGCAAAGATATAGAAGGAACAGAATATGAGTTCTGTACTACGCTTGTCAAAATTGATCCAATTGTAAATCTCATAAGCTATCTCCTTTCTTTTTAATCTTAATTATAGTTAGTGGATTTCAAAATCGTCATTTTTTTTGAAAATCTTCTCAACTGTACTTTTTATGTTTTTTATTATAGGCATTGAAAAAAGAAAATTTCCCTTCAAAGTAAACTACTTAGGCGCAAAAGATTTAATGTATCACGAGTTAGGGTTATTAAACTCTTTTAAAAACCTTTTTGAAATTTTAAATATATATTTGAAACATTCTATCTCGTTGTACATTTACATCTCGTTTTACGCTTTCAACTTTAGGTTAGGATTTGTATTATATAAAAAGAAGAGAAGGAGTGTTATTATATATAAAGAAGTGAATGTACCACATGTTAGTTGTTCTTTATTTATATTTTAAAATTTTAAAAACCTTTTTAAAAGAGTTTAATAAAACTAACTCGTTGTACATTTAATTGCAACTCTTTATTCTATAAGACTTTATCATGATTTTAATGTATCATATGTTACGCTATCTCATTATACATTAACAGCCTGAATGTACAACGTGTTAGGAGGTTTCAAATATATTTTTAAAAATTAAAAAAACTTTTTTAAAATGTTTTAAAAACTTAACTCGTGATACATTCGCCTGCTTTTCTTTATTCTATAACATTTTATCTTCATTTTATTGTATCACGAGTTATTATAACATATAATACCTTCAATGAAAACAACTTAATGTACAACATGTTATGTTATCTCCTTATACATTAAAACAGCGCTAAAGTATTATAAAATAAGGAATAACAATTAAATGTATGACGAGTTATCTTTTTTAAACTCTTTTAAAAAGATTTTTAAAATTTTAAAAATATAATAAAGAAACCCTATCTCGTGGTACATTCATCTTTTTAATTTTCAAGCCATCGTTACTATATTTTTTCATCATGCTAAGAGAATTTAAAAGGGCTTTCAAAAGATATGAAAATAAATTCAGGATAAAAAACCCTGAAGTAAAAGAGATATTTTTAATGCTGCCAGAAAATACAAATGAAGAGATTTGTGAATGGCTCACTCAAAATAATTATCAATGGGCAAAATATCCAGGCTTGAAAGAAAACGAGATAAAAATTGTTGAATTGAAAAAAGAAGGACCCTCTGTTTTTTGGGTCCCTAAAAATTAAAATTCCGGAGTGGAATACGAATCTATTTCCTCATTGAAGTTTTCAATTACATTTTTCAAATCTTCAAAATCAGTTTTTAATTCGTTTTCATTTCCACCGACCCAGATTCCAATTGTCTCTGAATCATTTTCATCTGTATCGTAAGTCACAAATAACTTCATTCTGTAATCGGTGGCTTCTCTATCTTCAATATCAGCTTTGAATTTAATTTTGAAAAAATCTTTTGAAGCGGTAATTTCAAAATCATTACCCCAGCCATCTTCCTCAATTTTCCATCCATCTTTGTTGAGTATTTCTTCAAAAAAACAAACAAGCAACAATGCCGGAGTCATTCTTAATTTTGGATTTGGCCTATATCTATGAACTCTTGTTTCTCTTATTTTTTTCATTTTTTGTTTCCTTCAATAAATCTTTTATCACCATATCTTTGCAAAATTCTATCACAAAGAGCTTTGTTTTCCCAAGCTGAATTTCCTCCTTTTTCTCTAAATTCTTCCAACTCATCCATAAAAGCATCTACTAAAGGTTCAGGCCATTCAACATCAACTCCGGGTGAATCCCATGCTCCAACCGCAAGTCTTTTTGTTTTCTGATGCTTTGACTTCCATCTATCCCTATCCATTATAAACCCACCGTTACTTTCTCTTGCCTTTGCGGTTTCAGGATCTTCATATTCAAAAGGATCGTAATCTTTCAAAAAGTGAGTATTTTCTTGAAGAAGTTTTACGGATTCCGCGTAATCATTGAAATCCTCTTCTTTCAAAAAATCATATTCAAAAGGATCATTATAAAATCCGTTTTCTATATCTTCTTTCATTTTATATTAAACTCCTGTTTTTTAAATAATTAGTCCTTTTGTCTTTGTCGCAAAAAAAAATGGGGGTATTTAAAATACCCCTTTTTTAATTAATGCAAACCTTTAATCCATCTCGGGACTGATTCCCCAAAGTCTAATTCTTCCTCTTCTTCAGGTTCTTCAAAATCTTCAAGAGTTCCGTTATCTTCATCTTCCAAATCCCCGTTATCATCTTCGGCAGGAGTTTCTCCATTTTCAGCATAATCCCCAAGTTCAACAATCATTGCATCTGTATCTCTTTCAAAATCATCCATATTGTCATCTTCCCAAACACTTCTATCGTGAATGGAACCTTCTTTTGCATAAGACAATTGATACTTATTACCTTTGTCACTTTCAACAAAATTCAAAGTAATCTCACATCCTGCAAATTCACCGGTTGCTGTCCAAGAATACTCATCCCAAGTAAGTTCTGTTCCAAGCTTTTCTTCCAAAGTTTTTTTCAAATCCTCTGCATCAAGCTGGGTAAGATCTATTTTTGAACCTTTTTTTGTTGTTTGCTTTTCTGCAAATCTTTTTTCTCTCAAATAAGTACGCATTTTAAACTCTCCGTTTTTTAATAAAAATTAGTGCAAGTTTTTGAAAGAAAAAATAAAGAAATTGGTTTTTTTGAAAAATTCCTTTTTGTAAAAACCCTTCCTATATTGTTTTTTAATTATGACTACTAACACTAAAGAAAGCAAACCAAAAATGGTAATTGTTGTCCGAAAAGATCTAAAAAAGTCTTTGCGCGGATACTTTACCTTTTCTCAATACTAATTTAATTTATGAGAGTGTATTATATTTACAAAATTACAAATCAGATCAACGGGCATATTTATGTAGGTAAAAGAGTTACACCAGAGGGCATTAAACCCGAAGAAGATGCTTATATGGGTTCTGGTATAAGACTTTTAAAAGCTTACAAAAAATATGGAAAAGAAAATTTTAAAAAGGTTATTTTAGAGGTTACAACTAAAGAACAAATAAATGAAGCTGAGAAAAAATGGATTAAAGAGTTGAAATCTTATGAAAAAGATATTGGTTACAACTTAACTCAAGGAGGGGATGGTGGCTTTACAACGGAATTTTTTACAGATGAACAGCGACAGGATTGGATTGAAAAATCCCATTCTCATGAAATTACAGAGGAAACTCGTAAAAAACTCTCAGAAGCTCTAAAAAGAGCTAGAGCTGAAAAAGGTTCAGAATGGGCGAAAGATTATACACCCTGGAATAAAGGTTTGAAAACAGGTCCAAGCCCTTTTAAGGGTAAAAAAAGAGGACCTCTTTCCTTATCAGATGAGGGTAAACAACATAAGGTTGATTTTTGTAAAGTTACTTTTACAGGTAAAGCCAAAACAAAGGAGCATCGTGAAAAAATTAGCAAAACTTTAAAAGGTAGAAAACAAAAACCTGAAGTTATTCAACATATGAGAGATGCTAAACAAAAATTTTTTGAAAATTTTCAATATGAAGTAAGAACATGTCCGTACTGTGGAAAACAAGGTAAAAGTTATGCAATGGATCGTTGGCATTTTGAAAGATGTAAATTTAAGGAGGTTTCTAATGCAGGGAACGAAGATGGTTTTAGTAATGAGAAAGGATCTACATTGTAGACGCGGTAAAGAAATTAGTCAAGGCTCTCACGCTGCAGTTGGAGCTATTTTGCAAACTCTTTTTGGAAGTAATTTGAATGAGGCAGATTTCATTCAAACTCGTGGAGTAAAAGACGAGATTATTTTTTCTCTCAACAAACCTACAGTTACAATTCCAAAGAGTGTAAAAGATTGGATTACAGGTGAATATACAAAAATCTGTGTATATGTAAATTCCGAGGAAGAATTGAATGCAGTTGCAGAAAAAGCAAGGAATTTGGCTTTGAATGTCTGCGAGATTACAGACAATGGTCATACAGAATTTCACGGTGAAAAGACAAAGACCTGCATTGCAATTGGACCTGATGAAAGCTACTTGATTGATCAAGTCACTAGCAATTTGCCTTTGTATTGAAAAAAGAAGTAAAAATATGGCATTTGAATATTACAAGTTGGATATTATACCAAAGGACAATACAACCACCTCTTTTCGATTTGAAACAGAACAAAAAGCATTTCAGGTCAAAGATGAAATCTTGAAGGCTCACAAAGATCTTGAAATTAGCTGGAACATCTATCTAGTGAAAAAGGTTGCATGTGGAATGCAGGAGAAAACTTAAAAGAATTTATCCCATAAATGTAAAAAAGTTTTTGCTATATTATTTTTCAAGGAGTACAAAATGACAGAATCACAGAAGGAAATTATCGTTGAGGTTATTACAGAGAAAATGAAAAAATTCCCGCGAGCTGAAATAAAACTTTCAAGGTTGATGCAATCCGTTATTTCAAAAGCAAATGAAGTTTATTATGTAAACTGTGAATACCCTCGGGATTATTCTGAATTTAAAAATATTTTTGAGGATATTACAATTAATAAAAAGACAATTGAAGGAAAAACCTTTGAACTAAGAGAATCCGGTTTTCTTGATGGATGGGGAATGTATCCAACTGATACTTATGTAGTAAAACACGTTACAAAAACGAGATCAAGAAAGGTAAATTCCGCAGTCAATTCTAGACTTAGTAGTAAGTAAAACACCCCCAACAGCAGGCATCTCCACATCTTTATCGGTTGTATTTTGTGGGATTAACTCTCCTGTATGCCAATCATAATATGTGGAGTCGTCTTTGTATAAAGTTCTTGAAGGCAGGATTCTTTGGAAAGCACCACCTGCTCTATCTTTACCATATGCATCATTTACTTTTTCATTTGGGTCTTTTGTAATTTCATTTGTAGTACTTACAGCTTGAGTAGACAATGAATCTGTTGTTGAGGTAGAAGGTAAAATAAAAGCTTCTTTCGTAGCAACAGAACGCTGAGCCTCAAGCCAAGAGTCAAAAGAAACTACATCGTCAATATTCCCTCTTAATTTATCCTGTAAAGAACCCTTTTTACTTGAACTTATATAAGACCAGGTAGATTTATCTCCGGGTCCGTAATTTTTTGCCAAATCGTTTGTTCTGTCAACGTCAACAGGATCTTTTTTCGGACGGTTTATTTTTATTGAAACAGGAGAATTACTTAAACCAACAAAATCAAATCCTGCATAATGCATATGTTCCCATACAGGAATCACTAAAGGAATGCCAGGGTTTCCAAAAATCATAAAGAAGTCTTCCCAAAGAAGTAAAGTACCGCTTCCTCTTGGCATTTTTACAAAATTCTCTAATTCGGTTTGACTTATAATATAAGGGTTGATTACTAAGTGAGTTCTGCTTGTTAATTTTTCTCTATTTAAAAAATGTTCGGTTACTTCACTCATTGCATCTTTATCATCCACATTAGAGTGAGGACTTGTATAAAATCCAAAATGCCTTTGATATTCATTTATTTTATCTTTTGATTTTGCATAAAAAGTAATTTCACCTGTATCAATATCCTCTGATGCGGTTCTGCCGTAACCTACATTCAAATACCCTTCTTCATAATTTTCTTTAAGGTATTCATCCATATAAGCAATCTCTGAATTTAAGGAATCACTTATAAAACCATCTAAAGTTGTTTTTGGAATATAATTTGGAGCCAATTCCTCATCTGCCAAAATTCCAACTAACAAAGAACTTGCTTCAGGCAAAGTTAAATGTACAGTATCTTCAAGTAAATTTTTTGCCAAATTCCTTCTCATACTTGCATTTATAGTAGTCCATCTTTCAGCCGTTTGTTCTTCTGTATTATAAAAGAATGTATCAAATGCAAGTTCACTATTTGACAAGCCGGAAGCATTTTGAGTTCCAGGTGTTTTACGAATAATTACATCGCCGTATACATTTTCAATTTGTTTATTTTTTGGCTGACCGACTTGAAAACCCACTTCAGTGATAATTCTATTATCTCCTGTTGGAGCTTGAAACATTGAGCCAGGAATTAAAGTTGTTTGGTCTTTGAATTTGGAAAAATAATTTTTCTTACCCATTGCATCAGGGTCAGATCTTAAAGACTCTGTTTTTTCTCCAATAATTATTGTATTATCAGAAAGGCGAACTTTTAAATTTCCTTCTGCAGTAATATCAACAATACCTTTTAATACTTCAAACTTTTCACTATTTAAGTCTGGGTAAATAACTCTTATACCCTGTAATTGATCTGAATTATCTACAACTTCAAATCTGCCATTTTTTTCAGCCCAAACAATCCAATCCCCTGTATTTAATTCAACAATTCTACCCGGATTATCTTTATCAATATACTGTACATTTGAAGCTCCAAGACAATCAACTATCCAAAAATGACCGTTTAATTTTGTTCCATCTTCTTCAGGGACAGGCCATTCATTTTGATTTTCAATTTTATTTTTATCATTAATTGGTTGAAAAATACCTTCAAAAACTAAACCTTTTTGTAAAAATTCAGGCAATTGAGATAAAGGAACTTTTCCTGTTTCATCCAATTGAGCTTTTGATTTATTTAAAACATCCAAAGCCTCCTGAACATTTTCAGTTTCTTTTAATAATTTTTTATGATCTTCGGAGAAAGTTGAGACACTCTCAATTTCTTCGGAATTTGGAGTATAATCAATATCTTTTGCGGTTGAACCTGATGGAATTAAAACCCATTTTTCTCCATTCCAATAAATAAAATCCCCTCTCTTTGTTTTTACATTTTCAGTACTTACCTGCCTACTTAAAGGTAAATCCACTTGAGATGTTTTTATCCAAACGGGATTTGTAAAAATATAAAGCCAACCTTTTCCTTTTTTTAAATTACTAAACTCTTGATAATTTTGAATTTCCCCTTTATATAAAAGTCTTTGTTCCAATTCAAGTATAGCATCTCTCATTGCATCAGATTCCAAATCAGAATCTTCTTTTTCAAAAAGGGTACCAGGTATTCTTATATATTTTACGGAAGTTAATTTATCAGGAAAAGTATGATTTTCCACATCTTCATAAACTGTATCTGTAATAATTAAAATATCGCTTTTGAAAAAGCAAACATTTTCATTATTTATTTGATAATTTTCTTTATCAGTTTTTTCAAAAATCCAAAAATCACCTTTATGGCATCTACAAAAGTCTATATCTTTTGAGTTTATAAAATCTCCATTAAATACATTTGGATTTATATAACCTTTAAAACATAAAGAATCCAAAGAACGGCGATCTGCAATTTCTGTAAAGTTTTGAGATGAAGGATCTTTTACCCAAAGCTGACCTCTTGAAAAAGAGTTGCCTTTAGGATTGAAGGGATCAGTATTTATATACGACCAGAAAAATTGCCCGTTTTTTAAATCTTCAATTTGTCTTTTTCTTATGTCTCCTCTGCTATGTTGAATTATTACTGGCAATTTTTCACCTCATTTTTTTTTTAAAACTAATTTTTATTAGAAATTAGTTAAGGAGAAAATCTAAATATGGCAGGAAATATAATTCAGATTCCAAGGGGTAAATTAACATCTCTTTTAAATGTAAGACCGTTAGGTTTTGGTGAACTTTTCCTTTCAACAGTAAAAGAGGATGAAGTTTTAAAAGAAAAAGAAATTTTTGACATTTCAGGTGGAAAAGAAACAAGAATCACTAGCATAGAGATTGGTGATATTTTTGCGGGAACAAACTCACAAAATAAAGTTTATGCAATTGGATCTAGCGGATCCTTAAAGTGGGGTGGAATTACTGCAACTACTTCTGCACAGGCTTTGACAACAGCGGTAGCAAATCCAAATTACATTTACATGTATCAGGGAGCAGATACCGTCTATATTAAAGAAGTTGCAAATACAGAACCTTCTTTGAAAAAGATTTTTGGAAAATATGTTGCAAGCAATTCATCTGAAGCTGATTCAGAAATTAACCCTGGCGATTTATTCTTCTATAGTCCAAGAATGAATCAATTTGTTGTTTTACATTTGAATCATTCTTCAGATGCTTTGGTAAAAATCAATACTGAAAAATTGATTTCGTCTTCAATGAGAAACTTCCTAAAAAAGGAAGATGGTTCAAGCAGTACATTAAAAGATTTCTTAGATGGACCTGCAAGACATTATCAATATTTAAGTGAAACTTATGGATGGACTCCTTTAGTAAGGAGCGGTAAAGCAGGTTTGCCATATGTTACTAAAAAATTAAATGATAGCGGTGAAGAAATTAAGGGTTCTTTTGTAATTGAAATTCCTGAAGACGCAAAATTCAATGATGGAGAAATCCTTTACATTCCATTCAACAAAGGTACAAATACTTATGAATTAAAAGGCTTCAACCTTGACAATTGGAAAGATACCGATACCGCTTTTGAGGGTGATTTGTTTATTGCCTTACCTGCAGGAGTAAATGATGATAGTTTTGCAAAAGATGGAAAAGCAAGTGGAGTAAAGTTTGTAAGAATTTCTCTTTACGGTGGATTGGCAGAAGCTTCGAAAATTGATCCAACTGACATTTTACGTGCGGATGATTATGCAACAACTATTTGGAATTTAACATCTGGCACAGACGGTACGGATAAAGAATTCTCAGAAGCTGTTGATGATGAGGGAAATTTAAAGAATGGTATTAAGGAATATATCCAAAGACTTTTCAGAACAAAAGTTGATATTGACCCAAAAACAAGAAAAATCATAAGCTCTCAATTACCTGATTTTCTTTTGAATGCTCCAAAGTATATGGGTACTTTGGCTTCAACTGATTTACCTGAATCAGCAACTTCAGCAATTGAGGTATTTAATAATTGGGTAAAAAATAAAAATGGAGGGGCTACAACAAACACCTCTACCAACTTGGATGGTAATGAGGATGCAAATGAAATTTCAGACTCTCCAGATGAAAAACTCCAGGTTGGGTGCTATTGGATTTGGCAAGGCGGAAATTTTGATATTTCAAATTTCGGCAAAAATGACAATGGCACCGGTATCTTTAATTTTGATGAAGATGAAGATGATGTTGTAGAAAATGCAGACGGTACAAGTTATAAAGTAACTCATGCATTGAATAACGGTGACTGGATTGTTTATAACGGAACATACTTCGACATTATCGACAATACCACAACTTTTACAGGATTGAAAGTTGGGGAAACTATTCTTTCAGGTGGCATTGTTGAATTAAAAGATAATGATCGTACAATGTCATATTATGATTGGAAATCAGGTTCCTCAAAAACAACAGCTGCAACAAAAGAAGTAAAACTTGACCCAATTGATAAAAACCATTTATCAGTCAAGAATGAAAACTCTGTTTTATTCAAGGATGGAGAAACTTCAAAAACTGATGACAATCACATTCCTGTAATTTCCGCTCAAGGTCACGCTCACAATTCAAGAGTTGCATTTGGAACAAAAGAACAATCTTTAAATATTGAGGGATTAAATAATACAGAAACAACTGTTTCCCCAACATTCTTTTGGAATAAATACCTTGATTCAACATTGCCAACAACAGAAGATTGGCATGCAAGAGAATTCAATGTTGCAAGCTATTTTGGGGATAAAGAAAATAATAAAGTTTCAGTAAGCATTGGAGACGCTTTTAAACTTAAAGACGGTGAAAAGAATTCCAACTTTACAGGCTTCCAATTTGGAGATTTCCAATTCACAGAATATACTGAGGCAGATACAATTTATAACTTCAAAATTGCAAACGAAGCAAAGCCAAAAGTTTACTTCCCTCAGCATTCAGGCACATTAGCAACAGAGGAATTTGTTGATTACGGATTTGCGGTTATAAAGCAAATTATTGATGATTTGTACCTTACATTAAAAGAAGAATTCTCTCCAAAAGGAACTGTAGATTGGCTACAAACCGTTGTTGAAGTTGTAGATGAAAAAACGGGAAAGAAAACAAAACAAATCAACGATAGCAAAGTAAAACAAACATATGTTGCAGGCGAATCCTTAACATTAGATTTGTTTACTACAATGCCATCCAAAGATGAAAGTGGATCTTATACAGGTGGAGTTAAATCTTCATTAGTTACAAAATCAGAACTTGAATCAAGGCTTTTCAGTTCTCCAAAAGGACAAGGAACAGGTAAAGATTCTGCAAATCCAAACGGAGAAGGCTACAATGTAGATTATCAAATTGGAAATTCAATTTACAATCCTTCAACACCTGAAAGCGGTAAAACTCCTGTAAATGTTTTACCAAATCACTCAGGAATGCTGTTGAATGATAATTCCGTTATAGACGGGGGGTACTGGGAGTAAATTAAAGTTTTTCTAATTATAAAGAGGAGTCTCAAAACTCCTCTTTTTTTTTTCACAAATCTCCCCATCTTTCAGGTATAAAGGAGAGTATACAAAAAGGCTTTTCCTTATCTGCAATAAATTCAGCTCTTAAAAAACCTCTTGCTTCAACAAAGTATTCCTCTGCGTTTTCCTCTTTTCCTTTTTGAACAGCTTCCCATAAAGCGTCCACAGCCCATTCCCTTAGGTCAGAAGAATTTGCATATTTTTCAATACCCTCAATTTCAAATTTCTGATCTATAGCTTCGAGAATTTTTGCACATTTATCAAAATCAAAACAAGCCATTATTTCAGAAATTGACTTTGCAATACTCTTTTCAATCATTTCCATTTATATGTACCTCTCATTCAATAATCCAAATCAATCTTCCATTTGAGCCAACAAAGCGCGCAAGTAACCTCAACTCAGTCAACTGGTTTTCAAGTTCTTCTTCATACTCCTCATCTTCACAAGAGTCAACTCCTTTTACAAACTTTTTCAAATCCTTGCCAAGTTGAGTTTTCAAATCTTCTTCAGAAGCGTTTTCAATGAAATTATCCTGAATAAAAGTTTTTGCAAGATTTTCAACGGTACAAGCTTTTTTATAACGGTTTAGAGATTTTTCAACTTCGTTAATCAACGCAAGGATATCATCATAAGTTGAGATTTTTACATCTTTTAATTGGTATTGCACAACTTCTTTAGACCCATTGTAATACTGATAACTTTTTACAAAAGGTTCTATGCAAGTAGGTATTTCCTGATTTGGAAACACCTGATACTTTAAGAATTGCTCTGCATCCCAAATTGTATCAAAACTTACATAAACAATTCTTTTATCCTGAAAGGAGGAGTGAGGAGAAAAACGGAATCTTTCTGCGCAACCTTTTTCAATGAAAAAATCTATTGTCTTTTTCTCTTCAATCTCTTTTTTAATTTCTTCGCTTTCTTCCAGCTCATAATTGAAAAGCCAAGAGAATTTATCAATTTTTTCGTTGATGACTTTTTCGTCAAAAGGAATTTCAATTTCATTCCATTTGTATTCAAGTTTCTGTTTCAAATCATTGAGAGTTGAGAGAAGTCCATTTTCCTCAAAATTAAAGTTACGAGTCTGCTTTTCATATTTATAAGGATAATCTTCATCATCAAGAGTTTCTTTCTTTGTTTTGTACCAAGGATCTTTTTCATCTGCAGGCAAAGATACTCTTTCGATTTTTTCACTAAACTGCAGGATTGTCCCTTTAGTCAAATCATCTTTCAAAGAAGCATATTTTTGAAACTTATCTGTATCCCAAAAAATACCTTTTAGAATATAAGGATTGATAACTTCGAGATCACTTCTGTAATCAGAATGAGCAATTAAAGACCACCCTTTTCCATCTTCACGTTGCCTTTCAACACTAAAATCAAAATAACTAGACATGCAAGCCTCCTTCAAACTTATAAAAATATAGGGTTTCAGAAAAAGCAATTAAAAAAACGCTCCCTGTAAAAAGAGCGTTTTAAATGGATCTGGGGAGCTCTGCCTCTCCCGTCTTGTTCGTTTTTCTCTCAAGTACTTCTATACAAGCTTAACATCGAAGGCTTTTGACTCTTAGGTGTCACGATGCTCACCTACCTGAAGGTGGATTTTTAATTTTCGCTTCTCAACTCCACTTGAGTCAATTGGTTTTGGTTTCCCTTTAAGAAGCTATCTAGTGGTGGCAACGGAATTTCAATTACTACTAGAAACCTCATATCATTCCGTCAGGACTTATTTGAGTGCCTGAATCCGCAAAAAACTGATTTTAAGCAGCTTTTGCTTCAATGTAATCGTTGTCGGTTACTTTTGATGCCAGGATATGGCTACTTTTTGCTTGATACTTTCAATACAATCAACGCCAATCGATTCTATTTCAGACCCTTTTAAAAAAATATAGTGTAGCCCGTTTAGAATCAATCAAAAAAAAAAGAACCTTTGAGAAAAAAGGTTCTTTTGGTAATTTTTTAAGAATTGCTCAACTTTTCCCTTCTCCAAACTTTTAAGCCAACCGTTGGTTTGTGCCATGTTAATGTATTTCGAGCATTTGCAGTTTGAAGAGTTGAAGAGACAAGCGCATTTGCAAAACTTTGACTGATACTACCCCCGCCCCATCCTCTTGAGTAACTAACACTACTAACAAAAGTCCCGGCTGAAAATGTATGATATTTATAAGGAGTTTCATTTATAGAAAGAGTGTGCGTATGAGAGAATTCTTTGCCATTGAAACTAGTACCGTGACCCCATTCTCCTACAACAGTTGAAATACTAACATTGCTTTCATTTCCAACCGCATATAAATATTTATCATAAATCTGAATCCATTTTCCTCCAAAAGTTTTATTTGGATTGAAGTTATTATCATAAGACATATAAATGGATCCAACAGGGTAAATCAATTCAAACAATTTATGGTATAATGAATTTTCATTAGTTGCGTCTCTAGTAAATAAATCAGTAAACAACTTTCTTATTGTTTGATATATGTTATACTCTGTTTGATTCTGGAAAGCATTTGCACCAATTAAAGCATTTGCGCTGTTTTCCGCTGTTGCACCTGTACTTTGACAGTAAATACCATAAAGATTTGGGTTTGAAGGGGTAACTTTTCCCTGCAAGTAAATTTTATTTACATCTAAGCCATTTAAAACCGCATCCTTTGGTACATAAACTACTTCTATACTCCAAGAACTTTCTTTCTTTAGGTTAGAGATATAGTTTTCATCTCTATAAGGTAGCAATGAAGGATCTGCAGCTAAAACACCTTCTACAAAATAACATCCTAAGCTTGAGGCTGTATTAGAAGGCGAATAATTTCCTTTTTCAACTTTTTTAGAAAGTAAAACCCTTTGCCAAACTTTTCTGTTATGCTCTTTAATCTCCTCAAATGTTTTACCCCCATTTATTGGAGAAAAACTTTCAGAAAGATCCAAATCATAAATTCTATGGGGTTCATATCTATGCTCTGATGCATCCATTACTCTTTTCAGAGTTTCCCAAGTTTCCACAGATTCAAAGCGTTTACAATCTTTTTCAATTTCACTATTACTATAACTTTCTTTCTCACTTTCATTTACTTTATTACCATAATTTACAGCAAAAGAAATAACATCCAAGAACGCTTCAGTTGTCGTCAAGCGCTTTTGTAAAGTTTTTGATTTTCTAGAAAGAGTATAATTTACTAAAGTTTTTGTAATTAAATCTTCAGAAAGAGATTGATCTTGGGAATTTGAAAAATCTTCGAATTCCAATTCCGAATAATAATATTTCAAAGGAGTATCACTTTTTTCAGATTTATTTTCATACTCACTTTCCGCAAAAGCTACATTTTTCTCTTCATCCTCTTTTTTTTCATTTAAATCTTCCAACTTAATTTTTTCTTGTTCTATTGTAGAAACTAGAGAGTTACTTTCATTAATTCTTTTTGTTTTTTCATTCTTAATATTTTCTAAGTTTGAATTAACAGTTTCCAACTCATAATTTACATTTGAATTTGAAAGAATTTTTTCATTTAAGTCATCTTGTTTTTGGGATTTAGAACTCTGATAACTTGCAATTTTATCATTTGAAATTGTCAATTTATCTTTTAATTCAGTTAAAGATTTTTCTTTTTCCTCAATTTTACTATTTTGAGAATTTATTTTAGCCCGAATACTTTCAATCTCTTTTTCAAGATTTTGCACAACATCAGGTGTAAAAGATTCAGATATAAAGAATTCCAAATCATTTATATCCCTGTCTAGAGTTTCTATTATTTTCTCAAAATTTTCAGCGGCAATATCTCCCCTGTATACATTTTCGCCTGATTCAAAAACGCGAGATTCAACCCCATTCATACTATTTTGAGTTACAATATATTTTACAATATTTTTAGAATTATTTATGTCCCTTTCTACATAGTAAACATCTTTATAGACTTCGAGATTTTTATATCTATAAAGTTTTTCCAAAGAAGAAGCATCATCTGATTTTGTAACCTCTATATAATATTTTCCTTCTATTTCTTTTTTAAGGTTTTCACCTTCAATCGCATCCCTGTAATATGTACAAACCCCTGCGTCATTTTTTACAACTAAAGTTATTTCTCTTCCCTCACTATCGTAAAGGCCTTCAACATTTGTAGCTAAGTTAGAGTTGTCATCAACAGGGAGTTTGAGATTCAATCTTTTTAATGAATAAAATCTTTCTTCTGAATATTTTTCTACTGTATGCTGGAAAATATAAGTACCGTCTGAAAAATCTTTTATTTCACGATTTTCTCCTTCTCCCTCAGTTTCTAATTCCAAGTACAATGAAGAAACATCTGAATTTTGAACTTCAGGGTAACCTCCTTTTTTTGTTTCCTCCTCATTTGTCTTTTCTAGATTTAATTCGGATTGAATTTTTTGTAATTTAGAAACAGCTTCCTCATAAGTTTGCCGTTTTGCCTCTTCCTCTTTTGCGACCTCTAATTCTTGAAGTTTTATATTCAAGTTAAAATTTAATTCAGATACAATATCCTCAAAGTTTTTTATTTCTTCATTTATAACCTGTATACTTTCTTCAAGGTCTGATTTAGAAACAGACTCCTGCTCAATTTTTTCATCTAAATTAGAAATTTCCTTTGTTAAAATATCAATTTCTTCAATTAAAACTTTTACGCGGTCTTCGAGATTTTTTATATGAGCTTCTTCAGAAAGTTTTTGGGAATCTAAATTCTCCAAAATAGAATTTAAATCTTCCAAATTCTTTTTTAATGAATCTATATAAATTTCTTGATATTCTATAGTTTTTATAGTAGAGGCTAAAGCTTCTTTGGCATTGTTTAATGCTTTTAAATAAGACCCGTTATCTTTTACGCCTGATGCAGTGTTATCTGAAACACTTCTTAAATAACTTTCATCCCAAAGGTCTTTTATTTTTGTTTCATAAATACCAAATAAATAGCAATCCTCAACTCCAATCAAATCCTGAAGCATATCAATTCTTGAGTATGCATTTAAGTATGTACCATAATCAGAATTGAAAGGAACTTCGTCAGTTACCAAATTTGTAGTATCAAAAATAATTCTAGAGTGATTTAAATCAAGTGAAATCTGTTTACCGTTTTGATATTCAAAACCAATTGAACCTGATTTTAAGCGGCTTTCTCCTTCGTGAATTCCATCTCCTAAAAAGTAATTTTCAACTTTGAAATTAAAAATTTCATTATCAAAATAAGGAATTATAGAGGTATGATTCGCAATACTTCCCTCATCTGTATTTTGATTTTCTTTTGCAACCAAACTATCTGATTTGAACAATTCCGCTAAAGTTTGATTAGACTTTTTAAATGGTCCGAAAATATTTGCATCCGAAACTGCCTGAGCAATTCTTTGTTCAACGCTGAATGATCTATTAGGATACAAATCATCAACGAGGTTTGTAATATTCCTTCTCAAAACTTCAGTACGGTTTGGGTAATAAGCAATTGTATCATCAACTCCGTAAATAGTCTTTGTAACCGCGCTTAATTTCAAATTCATTCTTTCAAGTTTTGCCTGATCCCAAGCAACAACTTTTGATTTGAAAAGCGGGTTATAAGTTCCTAAAGCAGCGTAATCATCTGCGGAACTTTCCTTTGTTTTATTTACTTTGAATAAAGACCAATTCCTTGTAAGCTTTCCATCCTCTAAATATTTACTTGCATCCTCGTGTTCAATTGAGCCCTCTGAAATGTCTTTTGAATCTATACTTACAATTTCAGGTACTCTAACGATACCGGTTTCTTCTTTTTTTGGAGAATGTTTATGTGCATTTTTTGAAACTTGAGCAAATCCAACGCTTGCTATTTTTTCAATACTATAATCCTCTTTTGCCGGCAAGTTTTTCCAGGTCTGACCTTTATCTTTTGAATCTTTTGAAGTGTCGTGTTCTGATTTAACATTATCCAAAAGGGAATCATCTTCTTTTTCAAGTACATCAGAAATAATTTGCTCTCCGTTTGACTTCAACATATCAACATAAGAGTGGACACCCTCATCGTTCAAAATATTTTCCAAATAATATCTTACCATTGCAGAACATTGATTGTAAAGTACAGACATTATTTCATCAACTTGATCAATACGAGTTTTTATTGTTGCTTTAGCTCCTAAGCTATCAGAATCCGTTACGCGAGATTCAATTTCAGCTTCAATATTATTCAAATCGGCTGTATCAAAAAGTTCCAAACAAAGAGCTCTCATCAATCTGTTCAAACCAAAAAGTAAAGGAGTATTTACAAGTTCATTTCTTAAAGGTTCTGCGATTCTGTTTTCAATAAATTCTTCTTTTTGAGTTCTGTTGCCAGGAACAGTTTTTGCATCCCAACCGAAAATTGAAGTCTCAACATCCAACAAACGATCTTGAGTTTCTTTTGCGGCTTTCAACAAAATACCAACAGTATTTCTAATTTCCTGCTGTAATTCTTTTTTCGAAGTTACCAAATCCAAATAATGAGCAATAGATTTAATTTCTTCTGCGGTATAAGAATAAAAGTTTTCTTCTCTTCTTGGGTCATTAAAATCTACATCTGTTCCGTCTAATCTATCAACAATATTTGAAGCGTTACTTGGAATTAAAGAATTTCTTTTATGAATAAGGAAGTTGCGGGTATCTTTTTCATCTTCAGATTCTCCCCTTGCAACTCCTAAATTATCTCGAATTTGATTTACACGCTCAATAAAAATACCGAGCTGCTGTTTATAATCTTCCTGGCCTCTTTTATAAGTATATGTACCTAAAGGCAATTCATGCAAAGCCTGTAAAGCAGACCCTAACTTGTCAAAGGCTTTTTCATCCGCTGTTATTTGTTCAATTGTTGGTCTTCCGTTTTTCAAATCCTCTGAAACCAAAAGATTTGTTTTTTCAATTTTTGTAGTATCCAAAACGCCAACTAAATTGCCATCCAAATCCTTTTCGGTATTTGGCTTCAAAATCGCACTTGAAACAGCTTTTTTAATATCGAAAGGCAATAATTCAGAAATTACATTTTTATAAGCAATTGAAGAATTATTTTTCAAGCCCTCTACATCTGAAGCTGAAAGAGTTATGTTTCCTCCAAAATTTATAGACTTTGTTACATTCAACTCTTTAACTTCAACACTATCAATAGAAAGTTTTATCTTTGAATTTTGTGCAGTACCAGCCGTTAATTTAATTGTATGAGTTTGATCGTTTTGTTCAGACGGCTTTGTAAATTCAAAATTGAATATAGTTTGACCGATTTGAAGTATATCAGTAAACTTATAAATACCATCACCGCTAAATTGCAAAAGTCTTTTAAGATCTGCTGTTGTTTCGTCAACAGTTTTCTCAAAAGTTTGAGTTGCAATTTCATAACCCTTATTTTCAGGGTCATTCAAAATCTTTGTATAAAATGCAAGTTTATCACCAATCTCAAGCCTGTTGTCATCGTCAACAAAAGGAATATAAGCACCTTTTTTTGGGTCAATATTTTCAGTTACGTTTTTACCGCCTGTACCCAAAGTCAATCCATCCAACTTTTTAGCGTGAATATTTCCTTCAAAGCCTGTATTCAAAATACCATGAGGCGCAGCATCCCAATCTCCTGTTTCAGGGTTTACCTCTTTTGCACCTTTAATTCCTCTTTTTCTATGAGACTGAACTTCATCCAAATCTTTTACAATATCTCTATCTTTTAATTTAAAATTTTCGGTTTCTATAGAATTTGTTTTAATACCATTTTCGTTGATTGTTGTATTTTTTGCAAATTCTGCATCATCAGCAACGATTAGGTGTTTTGTATTTACAGCCTCTCTATAATATTTTCGGATTGCATTTACAGAAGCTGCAAATTCCTCTGAATCAGATTCCATTGTATTGATGATTGGAAAATCATTTTCCATCAAACTATATTCGCGGTTCCAAAGGTTTTTGGCTGTAATAATTACTTTGTATTGAACACCCTTCAAAGAAACAGGGACTTGAGTTCCCGCTAATTTACAAACACCTAAACCATCTTCAATATTCATGTGTAAATTATATACACCATCCATTGAAGAATAATCATCCTGTAAAACGACCCATTCAAAGCCATAAAGTTGATCGTTGTTAAAAACATGGAATCCGGGATAAGCCTCTCTCCAAATATAAGTATCCGCGTAAAGACTTTTTTGAGTAGAAGAAAGACCAGGGAACTTTTTCAAGTTAGGTTCTCTAAAGTACAATTTTACTTCAATGTTTTCAAGCGTAGGTGCAACTTTGGCCATTTCCAAAGTTCCGTATTTTACCAAACTTGTTACGTTTATATCAGGTATTTTTCCATCATCTCCAATAACGCCAGTAACTCTCTTGAAAGGCATCCTTTGAATATCTCTATAAAGGCCTTCATTTTCATATCTAATTTGAGCCATTGCCTGGCCGTTTATTTGTACAAGAGGAATTATAAAATTATCTCTTGATAATTCACTTAATTTTGTTCCTCCCTCTGTTAAAGCGTTATATGCATCCTTTTGATAATAAAGTATTTTGTAAAATTGTTCTTTAATCTGTTCGCTAGTCATTTTTCTTTATGGCTCCTGTTTTTCAATTAGTTTCGGAATCCTTTACATTAAAAGATTCTTCAACAGTCGTTGCATTTTCTATTAAATCTTTCAATTCTTGTAAAATATCTGATAATTTGGAACTCGTCAATCCATTTATTTCATAACCTTCAAAATCGGCTTTTGCATCCAATTTTGTAGTCAATTCATTTTCCAAATCCTCAATTCTCTTTTCAAGACTTGCAATTTCATTTTTCAAACTTTTTTTCTGATTAGATAACGCAGCTGCAATTGTTTTGAGTTCTTCAATTTCTGCTTCAGATAATTTTTTTGAATTTTCATCATCCGGAGTATACTCTTCACTAGATTCTCCTTTAAGAATTGCATTTACAGTTTCATCCAACTTTGTATCTACTTTCTCAAGTTTTTCTTCATTTTCATCTACTTGAGCCTGTAAATCTTTAATATTCCCTTTTATATCATCTATTTCCTTTTGAAGATCTTCCAAAGTTTTGTCAATATTATCTATTTTATCGGAATATTCATTTTTAAAAGTATTTACAAGCCCTACCAATTCATTCAAAGATTTTGTTAAGGATTCAATATTTTTGGAATCCTCTTTTATTTTTGTCCATGCTAAATCCAAATCATCTTTTACAGCTTTTATTTGGGATTGTAAATTTTCATCCATAGAATGGGCGTATTGGCTTATTTCGTTGATTTTATCAAGTAATGTATTGTATTTTGTTTCCATTAATTGTAAAACCTGAGTTCTCAGCTCTTCAATTTCTTTGCTTTCTTCAGCTTCTAAAATTAACTTATCCTGTTCCTCATTCTTTGTTTCAACAGCTGCTATTCTATTTTCATTAGAAACTACTTTTTCTTTATAAGTATCCCATTCTTGTATAAAATCTTCAAAGCCTTCGTGGAATTTAATAAGATTATCATGTTTCCAATCATCTTCTTGTATTCTTGCAGGATCCAATTGTTCTGGCGCAAACCAGTTTAATAAAGCTTCGTACAACTCTTTATATTTTGATTTTGAATAAATTGTTACACCGTCACAAAGTAAGAAACCTTTTTCCGCCAAACCATTAACCGCAGGTTTTATATATCCGAGCGGGAAGTTTCCTGAATATCCTCTTAAAGGTTGATCTTCACAGTTAACTATAAAATAGTTTGAACTATCCGCAATTCCGACTTTCAAAGAATGATCATACCAGAAATATTTTTTCGCGGTAATTCTTCCATTCAATCCCAAATAATATTCTTTTCCTGGCCAAAGGTTTCCTAAAGTAACGATTCTTCCCATTTTCATTACTTTAATTCTCTCGCCTCTTTTCAAAATGCCACTTTTTCCTGAAATTACAACTCCAACAACATTCAATCTGTTGGAATCTCTAATATCAGCTAAAATTGCTTCTCCCTGTTCAGCAGTTTGTCCAAAGTCAATGTTTTTTGGGGCTACCCATCCGAGTAAGTTTTCTGAAACATAAATATCATAATGGCCGCCAACTTTTTTTGTTGTAATTTGGAATCCATTATCTCCAACATTTGTTACTTCAATCTCATCTTCTTGAATAGACCCATCTTCATTTATCAGATTTTTATCAGTATCTCTATCTTTGAAAATTGTTGCCAAAGCAACTTTAATTGCAGGAATTAAATTATCTCTTGTTAATTGTTCAACTACAGGGCCAATAATTATTTCATTTTTCAAAGCACCTTGATTATCTTTTAAAGATGCAAAGCCTTGAGAAAGCTTGAAATAACCTTCATCTTGTGCACTTATAAAACTTCCTGGTAATTCATTTAATTTCAAATTATTGAAAATTGGAATAATATAAGTATCACCATCCAACCTTCTTAAAGAGATAAACGCAGGCTCAACAAATTTTACAACTTTGTCACCCCCCCTTCTTTCCATCTGGAATTGAGAAGGTATTACTTTGTCTGCACCTGTAATTGTGGTAATTCCAAATTTTGGAGGTCTTGCATGCCCATTTGCAATTGCAACTACTTTTATCTCATCGTAAACACCTAAGTTAAAATCAGGACCGTATTTATATTCATTATTTTCTACAGCTTCAAGATCAATATCCTGTTTTATATTTTTAATTAAAATATCTTCACCCAATCTTAAAATAAATTGAGTGTTATCAACAGGTCCTCTTGTATCTCCTGTAACGTCCAATTCAACAGTTACAATAAAATCATCAAAAGAATACCAATCAACTTCTTCAAAAGAAACAAGTCCATTTAATGGAACAAACTTTTGCTTTGTATCATCATACTTCAAAGCAACCATCCAGGTATAATCAGCGTGATCCATTTTTTTATCTGTTACAGCATGATACCAAGCTCCGTTTTTATAAACAACAGGGGTTCCTTCTTTTTTACTTAAAATAATATCATTGCCGTTTTCATTTTTTCCAATTTCAGTAAATTGATAAGTTGTTTTTGTTGATTTTTCTTTATTTTCAATTATTTTGTTTTGATCATAATCATAAACAATATCAGCTATTTCTTTGCTGCATTTATAAGCTACATTATGATGACGAGTTGCTTCAGTTGGAGCATCCGTTAAATAACCGATTTGTATAGTGTTTTTTGCATTATAAACGGAATCATAAAAATCAAAAGTAAACCAATCTGTTGGGTCGATTCCTCTTTCATAATCTGTATGATCTGTATCAAAAGAATCTTTATTTTCATCAAGCTTTTGTTGCCTAACGAAAGTACCTTCTTTTCCGTTTGCATCATTGCTTTTAAATGTATAGGCATTTGTTTGGTTGTTGTAAATTTTCTTGATAAAAAGCCTTTGACCTCTTACTTTATCAAAATCCCAATTTGAAGCCTCAAGAAAAACTTCGCGTTCCTCATTCAATTTTCCATCTGAAGCTTTTTTTCCATAATAAGGAGATTCAGTTGTATAAAAATTAAATTTGCCGCGATTTTGAATTTGGACAATTTGTCCTTCTTCCGCATAATTTAATGCAATTCCCAAACAAGAATCGTCAATATCAGGGTCAGTGATTTTTACATATGGGTATTTATTTTTTGATTGCTCTTCTGTTAAATCATCTAATTGTGCAATTGAAACCGGCTGACCTCTTTTTATAGTACAAGATGCATAATACCTTGATTCAGGTGTAAACCTCATTTCTGCACCATCCGGGTCAATTGCTCTTAAATGATCATTCCTTCCAATATAATTAAAACCGGAAACCCAAACAGAACCAGGTCTTGCTTTATTATCATAAAAATCTCGTTTATTTTGTATTCTTTCCATTTTTAAAAAACCTATACACTTAAAATTAGTGCAAGGTTTTTATTGAAACTTTCAATCAAAGGATTGGCCGGTAAACATTTTCTTTATTTGCGACAAAGAAAGTATCGGTTTCTTTTTCGAGAAAAGCAATTCTGTTAAATCCTTTTTAGCTTCCAGAGCTGTTATATGGAAGGTATCAACGGTATTTTCATAATAAATATGATAAATGCGTACTTTTTCTTTTTGTCCAATTCTGTAAATACGGCCTGTACTTTGTGTATATGTTTCAAAAGAGAAAGCAGTTTCCAAATAAACGGCAAAAGTACATTCAATTAAAGTTACCGAAGTGGACAAAATATATTCAGATGCAATTAAAACTTTGTGAGATTTGTCTTTTTTAAATTCCTCAACTTTTTTAAATCTCTCTTCATCATCCATTTCAGATGTAATCAAAACCGGGTTGTAATTTTTATACCTTTCAAGCAATGCATCTTTTGTCAGAGGGTGTATATACCAAATAATGCCCCTGTTTTCTTTATCATCAACTTCATCTTCCAAAATTGCATCAACAACTTCCAATTTTGCATAATCTTTTTGAAAATCATATTTACGGCATTTTTCTTTCAAAGGTTCGCTTACATTTTTATTTTCACCTGACCCCAAAACAATTGGATTTTCAACAAGAGACATTACAGTACCAAAAGCTTCTTTTACCAAATCAACAGATGAAGAAGACATATCAGGGTTTTTCTGTAAAATATTATTTACAACATCATTTGTTACTTCACGGTACAAAGCGGTTTGTTTTTCTGACATTGGAATCATAAAAGGATTAACAAAAATACAAACCGGTAAATTAAGTACTTTTGCAGCATCCCTTTTTGCAGCATAGGATGACATTTTTTCATTTAACTCTTTTAATTCCTCTTCATGCCAGCCTTTTTTGTTTATTGCATATTTTGAAAACCAAGTTCCAATATCATTATATTTTTCAAGCCAATCACTGTACTTCAAAAAGAAAACAAGCTTTGGGTCAAGTATTCTCGCAATTGAATAAATTTTTTCATTCTTATCTGCAGGTGTAGCTGAAAATAAATATCTGTATTTGAAAAAATTCAAATATTTAAAAAGTGACCTTGAGCGTTCTGATTTTGGGTTTGACAACTGATGGCATTCATCCAAACAGAGTAAAGGCTCGTAATTTTGGAAAAAGTTTTTCAAAGGTATATTTAAAATTTTACCCTGTTTTTTATCCCCATACGAATTTGCAATCAATTTCCAGCTATCATAAGAAAAAACTAAAACTTTCTTTTTGTTTATCTCTTCATCATCGAAAATCTTTCTGCCGTATTTTTTGAAGGATTTTGTAGAGTTGAAAACCTCAATGTCTTCATCTTTTAGAGATTTGCAAAACTTTAGCAATTCTGCTTTCAAATTATAAGTACCTATTTTTGTTGTAAACAAAAACATTTTCCCGCAGTTTGCTTTGTCTTTTTGGTATTCATAAATAATTGAAGTTGCATATGATTTTCCCAAACCCATTGTCCAGTTGAATAAAAATCTATTTTGCCTCAATGCAGCTTTTATATCTTCATCCTGATAATTCTCAAAAGGAGGTTTTCCAACAACAGGTTTGAAGTTTGAGTATTTTTCATAATCAATTTTTTCAATTGGATCTTTTATAATCAATTCAGTTGGCATTAAATCAGGGTATCTTTTTATTGCTTCTTTTGCAGATTCCGGAAAATAAACTTTTGTTGCAATTGAGAGAATATCAAATAAATCATCGGTATAAAAAATCGCGGATTTTTCCCATTGCTGTTCTTTTGCATTCCATTTGAATTTTTGATTTTTTAATACAGATACACAAACCCCAAATTTGTCTTGAGATTCTTGAGTTATCGCTGCTACTATTTTTCCGTTCTTAAAACCTAAAGAAATCATTTTTCTCCTACTTTTTTTTAAATATAGTGGGCAGAAATTAAAAGGATAAAGCTATATTATAAATGAACAAAGGAGGTTTGAGAAATGGAAATCAAAAATACAGATAAACTTTGGCTGTTGGACCTTGCGACTGCTGTGGTGCAGAAAGATGAAGCTGCAATTGAAAAAATGAGAGAAGAGGTGCAGGAAGAAATCCGTAAGGAATTGCGCGAATTTTATAATGCGCAAAACGAGGAATCAAACACGTAAAAACTATATTTTTTAGCATTATGGTAGAAAATGAACACATTACAAACCCTGGGACAATTTACATTTGTTATCAGGGAGTTGGAAAATCAAATACAGTAGATGACAACGTTGGGTTTATTGATTTGGAATCAAGTAACTTTAGACTTGAGGATGGTTATAGGCCTGACGATTGGTACAAGTATTATGCACAAGTTGCATTTGATTTAGCAACTCAGGGCTATTCTGTATTTACGGCTTCTCACGATGTTGTGAGAAAAGAATTGGCAAAAATTAGAGATAAGTATCATCCTGAAATTGAAATTGCAATTGTTTACCCAAAACCTGAATTGAGAGATGCATGGGTAGAGAGACTGCAAAAGCGTTATGATAAAAACCCTACACGGAAAAACAAAGCTGCTTTGGGTAATGCTAAAGATAGGCTTCCAGAAAATGTGGCAGAAATGAAAGATGATGCATATAAGTATGGTTTTTTAAAAATTGAAATTGATAGCACAGATTATTTCTTGATTGATAAACTTCCAATGCAAGATCATAACGTTGAGTTTTCTTTACGGAAAACAAACGGTATGAAAGCAGAGAGTTTTACGGAATGGCTTGGATCTCAAGGAGATCCCGATAATATACTTCCACCTGAATTGGATTTTCAAAAAGCAATTTACTTTTTGAAGGATTATCTTTTAGGTGAAGATTGGTATGTGAACTACCCAGGATCCACAAAACAAGTTACCACAGATATAGTTTATGCTATTTTGGAAAAATATTCAAAAAAGTTTAGAAAAGAATTGAGGGGGTTTTGAATTATGCATTTTACAGAATCAAAAAAAGAAGGTGCAAAACTTCTTAATTGGATTTTATCAAAACCAGGTGATTTTGAGTGCAGGGGTATAGAAAATGAATGGGCTCTCGTTTGTGTAAAAACACACGAAGGTTGGAGACTAATCAATCAAAGAAACTGCGGTGACGGTATAGCAAGATGGTGTTTGGGGCTTCAGAACCTTTTACAAGTCCTATTGATGGGCAGATTCATCCAGGGGAAGAATATTTCCAAAATCATATAAAAGGAGGAGACGCTTACCTTCTTTTACTTAAAGTTTCTGAAGATGATTTGGAAGTACTTTCAGATGAAGATGAAATTGATCCTCCTGATATTGATTGGGGAAATAAAGGAAAATGGGGTATAAAGTATTTGATAGCTTACCGGCTTGATGGAACTACTGATATACTAAATCAGGACAACAATTGTGTTATTATTCCAAGCAGCGAAAGTGTTGCAAGTGTTTCCAGAAAACTTTTCGGTTTCAATGTTGAGGATTACAGAAATGAGGTAGTTCAATGGACTAAAGAGACTTTTGAAGATTTCGGAAGTGCAACTGAAGACCCTTTGAAAAGAATCGAAGGTTCAGAAAGGTTTTCTGAAAGTGCCAAGCGTGCTATAAAGCAGATAATAATAGAAGCAGGTTTTCCACGTAAAATAGATCTGCCAAAGTTGATTGAAACATCTGACTTGAGCGATAATGCTAAACTAGACTTGCTAACAGAATTGGAAGTGAACTTTTCAAAAAGAGGTTGAATTATGTTTGAAGAGATAGCGTATGAGAGGGCAAATAAAAAATATCCAATTCCCCTGGTTTCTAGTGAGGTAGAAATTGTAAGTAATTACAAGTACGGAGAGGGATTCAAGGAGGGTATGAGTTTTGTCTATACCAAAGCAAAAGATATAATTGAAAACTTGATTGAAACTTTGGCTGCTGTAGATGGCGAACAGGCCGAAGAGTTGAAAGTAGTTAAAGAAGCTGAAAAGTTTTTGAAGGAGGTGAAGGAATGACAGAAGAATTCAAGAAAGAGCTTACAAGCTTATTGAATCGTTATGGATATGATAACGCTTGCGAGACACCTGACCATATTCTTGCGGATTACATTGGAAAGTGTCTTGAAAACTATTGTGCAACTATACGAACGAACATAGCATGGCATGGCAGTTGGAAAAGACTTGGGGAAGATCATAACAACTGAGGCTGATAAATGAAAAAGATTATCTTTGTATTGTTGACTTCAATCATTTTCGCGAGTTGCAACGCTTCTACGACGGTTAATATTGAAGATTTTTCAACTAGTGAAAAAATAAAGACTGAATTTACCTTTAAGGATTTCTTTGACCCTGTAACAATTGTACAAACCGACAAGTATGAAACATCTACTGCAATTGTAATGGATAAAAATACAGGTGTACTTTATGTTCTAAAGGCGAGTGGCTATCAATGGGGTCTCCTATTTACGATTCAGACGGTTCAGTTATGACAATGGAAAAGTTTCTTGCAAACCATACCGAAAAGAAAGATTGAAAATGAAAAAAGGAAAAATTGAATATTATGCTACCGGTGATATAAGCGAATATGATTTGGATGATCCAAAAGAATTCTCAAAGTTTAATCAAGAAATCAAAGATGCAGGTTCTGCAATAGATTCTACAGAGTTTGGTTTTTTTGTACAGGAACTTTATGAAGTTCATTATTATGATTACATCGCTCAGGAAGAAACAGTAAGACATATCTATGCCTATAATTCTACAGAAGCAAAAGTTTTAGCTCATTTGGATTCTGTTTATAGGAACAAAGAATTTCAAATTGAAGACTATACCGCATATCCTTTTTCATTAAAAGATGTGAAAGGAAGGGACGAAATTATAGGTGATATGAATTTGGATAAGTATCTTGAAATGGTTTACGATGAGGAGGAGAAAAACGAGTTTATGTTGTAATTCCGAAAAGAAAATAAAAAGCCAGTTTGACTTTGCAGATTCTGCGAAAAAAATTATTCTCAATCTAGACGATGGGGTAAAAGAAAAAATTTTTATTATAAAGGAAAATCAAAATGAAAAAATTCATTCTTTTACTTACTTGCTTTTTTTGTCTGTCAACTTCGGTTTTTGCAGAATTTGCACCGAACCTAGCCTATGGAGTTAAGTTTAACAACACTTCCACAGGAATTCATGTTTACCCAAGCGGTGATAATTTGATTGAATGGGCTGGATTGGAAAGTAATCCAAGTTTTGATATCAATTTTGACTTTGAATGGTATCACAAGGATCTCCCAATTTATGGAGGAATTTCTGTAAATCTAGACCTGGGTGATATAATTTCGTCTGGCACGGGTTTTAAATTCGGTTTCTACAATAATTATATTAATTTGTTTTGTAAAGCAGGCTTTTCATATCTTGAAGCTGAAATGAGCCCAAGTGAAAATGTAGGCTGGCGATATAACGGGGATTCCTCTAAAATCGATTCATTTACCTTTTCCGGTTTTGGTTTCAATTTGGGAATTGGCTTAGACCTACACCCATTTAAGGAATCTTTTTTCATAAGATTGTCTTACAATCATGAAATTTATAACCCGGATCTTGAAATAAAGACGCAGAAATTCACAATATATACTGACTCAAAAGATATCATTGGAGATAATGATTTTCACAACCGTTCTTTTACAATTTCAGTTGGTTGGCAGTTTAGAAGAAAGAATATTGTTAAAGAGGTTGTACCTGAGGATAAAAAATCTTCAGAAAATGTTCTTGAGGCTTCTTTTAAGTTTGCTGATGTACCAACGATGACGTATAGTGACTTATACTCAATAATTTTGGATGCATTGTTTGAAAAAGGTATTACAACTATTGAAGAACCTACTATTAAAGAAGTGAAAGATTAGAACATTCAAAAGTTGTCCAGCCTATATTATGTACCAAGAGGTAAGCAAATTGGACAACTTTTTTGAAACAATGAAAGATTTTGATTGGGGCGAATCTGTTACTGATTTTAATTTTGACACCCACCAGCAGGAAATACTTGATGATTGTGAAAGAGCTGTTAAAAACGAACCTGAACTTGAATACGACATGGTTGTAAGAAAATCTTACGCAGAATACGTAAAAGAAATCAACCGAATGAGAGCTCAGCTTCGTTACATGAAAAAGTCTGTAGGTTATCGAGGAGGTCAGGGTATTTACTCAAACCAGAGAGATATCATTGAAATGCAAAAAGAAATCAAAAGACTTTGTAAACTCCGCGATTGTACAAAGTGTCTTGAAAAGGGGAAGGTATGATTGAAACAGTTGGAGATTTGCAAAAAGCTTTAGAAGCTTTTAATCCAAATGATCGTATTATGGTTAATTTTGGACCGGCAGGAAAGTATCATCTTGAAAACTCTTCTATTTTGGAAGTGAAAAAATCAGGAGCTACATATACCGTATATGTCAAAGTTCCGTATAAACTTGTTTGTTCAAAATGCGGTGAGTTTATAAAGGAAAGTCTATAATTATAAAAGTGTATTTTTAATACCTTTTAGCCTCAAAAGCTATTAGGTGTTTTTAAGCTTATGCTTTGAGTAAAGAACGCTAGAGTTAGTGACCGTGACTACATAGAAGGATGAGTTGTTTTAGAAAAAGAAAACGAATATCAACGTTTCCGTTTGGGTAAGTTGTACAATTATCCATATAAAGTATGAAACGACAACAGTGTTCCTCGCGGAGTCTTAAAAATGGTAAAGTGCTAGCTATACCTGGATTTGGGTTTGAGTAGTCTGTAAGCAATTTTTAATTGAACTGCAGAAAACAATTATGAATAACCTTAAAGGTGGTATTGAAAGAGGAACGAAGCGCTGAGAAATCAGAGGAGTAGGGATCTTTTTTTTTTGAAGAAGACGTTGCATAGGTTGTTCCTATTTACATTCATGCTTTACACAATCCGCAACTTTACATATATTTTTTTACGAAAATGAAAATCAAATTTAGAAACTTTTGGATTTGGTTTAAGGATCAAATTAAACGAAAAAGGGTATTTTATAATTTCTTTATCAGCAGGAATGCTTGGGGATCTTTTTCTATAAACTCTCATATTCGAGCAAGTACAGGAAAACCAAAAATAACTTATCATTCAGTTGAATCGGCTTTAAAAGCAGCAAAAAAGATGAGTGCTAAATACAACAAACACTTTTCAGTTTATAAATGCCTTTTTTGCGATGGATACCATGTAGGTAAAAATAGAGACAACAAATGAAAGTGATTATATAACAGGAGGGTTTAAGATGAACAAAGCTGAAATGAAAAAAATTTTAAAAGCTCCTTTTTCTGAGATTATCAAAATAATCAAAGACAAAGATGTGAATAAAGAGTTGGAAGCTTTAAAAGACTTGCAAAGTGTATGCGAAGACCTAAAGTATTTAGCAGAAAAAAGAAAGCAAACTATCACTAAAGATAAGTTAAAGTGCAAAGAGTGTGGACATTGCTTCAAGCCTAATCCCAAAAAGCAGTATGTGATCAAACATATAGTAAACAAACCTACATATTGGGATTCTGGTTATGGTGAAGATGATAGATATGCAGATTTTGAAGTTACTGACATTTATGAGAATTGCCCTAAATGTCAAACTCCAATAGCAGTAAAGTTGGCTTGGTATGAAGAGCAAGTACCGGGAACAGAAAAAGATAGAAGAGGAAATAGATATGATTAAATGGAGGTTCCTTTTCACTAAAGTTGAATGGAGGATTTATTATGAAAACATTGTTTGCAGTAATGCATTATGATTACGAGGATCCAGGTTGGTCAGGTGTTGAGTTTATTGGGCTTTCAGAAGATGAGTGTTACAAATTCATTGATGAAAACTTTGAAGACTACTATTCAGATGAGTGGGACGATGAAGAAATGGGCCCTTTTAAAGCTGAAGAAATGGGAAAAAATTGGCTTAAAAACGAGCTTCACCTTGAGGTCGTAGATTTAGCAAAGGATTGTACACTAAGCGAAGATTTAGCCGGACTTGTAAAAGTCTATCACGAGGATAAAAAAGCAGAAAGAATTAATTCAAGAGAAATTTAATTTGTTAAAAAATTAAAAACCCTCATTTTAGAGGGTTTTTCTTTTTCACTTTCTCAAAGTCCACTTCCAAGAAAAATCAACAATTTTGTTTTCATTTTCACGAAACCATTCAACAAGCTCTTCAGATTTTTTGAAAGTTTTTGGAATCAATCCGAAAACGAAAAGCCTTTCAAACCAACCCCATTTTGTAAGATAGGCTTTTGGCTGTGAGTTTTTCTGATATTCAAACCAAATATCACTTCTTTTTTTGTTTATCCAAACTCTATAAAAATTATGCAGGCCGAAAAATTCTTTTTCTATTTCCTTTCTTATGGAATTTTTATTTCCATCGTAATAAACCCCTCCATCGCTTGGCCAACTCCAAGGATCCGCGAGAGCTTTGTTTCTGTCAATATTATTCATATTGATTTTTTCATCAGGACTTAAACTCCACTGATCTATGAATTCACCTTTTTCCCAGCAATTTTCAGACCAGTTACATCCTATGCATTTATTGAGGCGTTTTTCATTTACATTATTTAAAATCTCTTCAGGATTTACAATATTGTTATAAATCCCTTTATCATGAGGATCTCTCAAATCCAAATAATAAACGTCTGTATCTATATCGCAAACTTCTCCATTCAAAAAACAAGTGTTTTTATAAGGTTTGAAGATTTTACAATCTTTGTAATAAGTCTCACATTCATGCAAAAGCTGTTTGTCACTTCTTCTGCGAGCTCTATGATACAAACGGCGGAACTCTGCATCTCCATCATCTTTTACTGTAATTGTACGAAAATTATGTTTTTTATAACTACGGCTCATATATATATAAAAAAATCCTCCTGTGTAAAATTTTTTACAGGAGGTTATGTATCTTTTTTCATTTTCTTCTTCCTGTATTAGTGGATAATATAGGAAGTTAAAATACGGAAAATCTTCACAAATTATCAAAAAAAGTATTAAATAAATACAGCCAATTTTGTATTGATCGTGGCTCTAAATTATCTTTTCGCTTTTCCAACCATTCTGTAAATTTTCCAATCTCATCTTCAGTCATGCAGTTTTGTTTGCAAAATTCTTTATAACTCATTTTTTTAATTATACTCCTTTATGAATATAATTCAATTAGGGTTCTTTTTTTTTCACTCACCTGTAACTACCTTGAATTTACATCTGCTTTTTGCATTCAATTCATTCATTATTTTTATAAATTCAGGGCCATGTGCTTTTCCGTTTGGTTTTAATTCTCCTGTTTCAAATAAAACTTTTACATGAATCATTTCGTGAATTAAAGTTGAAAGTTTGTCAAAATCTTCCAAACCTGTATATCTCCAATCAAAAGCAACCTCGCCTTTTGAGTTTGTCAAACCCATCCAATGTTTCTTGTCAAATAAATCATCTCTAAAAGTTGGCAAAATATCTGCAATATAATCATCCTCAGGGAAGAATTTTTCAGCTACTAAAACCCAATCATCTTGTAATTCAAGTTCAGGATCATAATCATATTCAGACTCTTTTAACCTACGTTGTACAGATTCATTTTTCTTTTTCAAATAATCTTTTTTCTTCTTTTCAAACTCTTTTACAGTCATTACATCTCCACGAGTTACTGATTCAAAACTATCAAAAGGTACAATGTAAGGTTTTTTATTTTCAGGAACGACAATATTCATATAAGTCATCTCCTGCCAATCTCCTCCTGCCCAAATTCCAAAAGTTACACTTTGCTCTTTTTCATCGTTTCTAGTAATGCAAATATTTTTCTCTATTTCCCAATTCTCTAAATCAACTCCTTCCAGAAAACCTTTTAGTCTAGGTAACTTTGCAAGTTGAATTCCTGTGGAATTTTCTTCCATAAAACCATTTTTTTCTAAGACTTTAAATGCTTTTTCAATTGTCATTTTTTTAAAGCCTCCTCTTCTTCCAATCTTTTTCTATTTGCTAAGGCTTTTCTTGCAAAGTACCCTTCAGGTGTTTTCCTTTTTCTCTCAATAAATTGGCTTTCTCCGAGTTTGTTGTATTTGTCCTTCTTTCCTAACTTCTTTTTACTTGATTGAAAATTCATTGCAATTACTTTTCCAGGCGCAGCTCTTTGGAAGTCTACGGAAGTGCATTCTTCAGATAATTTATAAATAATATACAATCCATAAACAGTTTCTTTGTAATCTAAATCATCATCTTCTACATATGCCAAATCCACTTCGAATTCGCCGGAAAATCTAATTTTGATTTCTTGTTTTACATCAAAGCATACATCACTTTTTTGAACGCGGAAATTTTCAAGTTGGGCTTCTGTAACTTCAATTAAAGAGGTTGACCCTGAATTTATAATTGTGCATTTATTTTCATTTTGCAATTCTTTCAAAACAGCGTTTAAATTCATACGTTCTCTCCAAAAGAATTAGTTTTCTCAAATTCCTCTTCCGCTTTCAAAATTTCCAAACAATCTTTTTTACAATCTTCTTCTTCCGGGAATAAATATCTTTCTAAATCTTTGAAAATTTCCTCAGTTTTCATTACTTTATATTTTTCTTCTTCTGAATCAAAAACAGTCCATAAATGATCCAAAGAACATCTTACCTTCTGCCCCTTTTCAAAAGTAATTTCATATGTTTCTTTTTCACCTTGCTCAATTATATCAATTACCTTTGAAACCCCTTGAGTTACTCCTGCTATTTCCATTCCAATTTTCAAATCACCAATTGTTGTATATTTTCCATCAGGTAATTTTACTTTTTCGTATACAGGTTGAGAATGCCCAAGCTGTCTAAAAGGTTCTCTCATCAAACAGAATAAAACCATATCATAGGAAACGCAAAGGTTGGATAAAAGAGAGTTGTGAGTGAAAATACCGTCATTTATAAGAAACATACCTAAAGGGTCATTTAAACTCAAACACCAGCATTCATCATCCTCAACTTGCTCTATTTTTTCAATATAGATTTTTTTAGGATCTCTATTTAAATCCGGGATTATAAATTCTTCATCAATTGGATCATATTCATGCTGAGGCAACATCTCTAAAAATTGAATAAAGTCTAATTCTTTTAGGCTAAAGGTTTCGTCAGTTGGAATTTCAAATAAATATTTATCTAAATTATCTCTTATATATTTCGTAGGTACTACATCATATACTTTTTTATCAGGACGTATATGAGAGTTTCTAAAATGTACAGTTGAACAATGAGTTTCAGAAGTTTTAAAAGTTCGTCCATCTGAAAGAGTTATTTTATAAACATTCCTAACTCCATTCTTTTGAATAGAAATAACCTCCGCTTTATCTCCATCAGGGACAATAACAGAATCCCCTATTTTGAAATCCTTCAATTTTTTAAACTTGTATGTGAAATCAACTTTTTTAATTTTCATTTTTTCTCTCCTTTAATAATCCAGGTACAAAACCCTCTGGGCATTCTTCTGCAAAAATACCTATTTTACCATTATTAAAACGATGCATGCCTTTTGTAGATTTTTTGTGAGAACCTAAAACCCAACCGTCTTTTAAATATTCATCTAAATCTTTAGGCTCAATCAGCTTTCTTTCTCCTTCTTTAAAAACCCATTTCCACCCTTTTGTAGTTATAGGGGAAACATGGCTATATTCTTTCATTCTTTTTGTTTGGAACATTCCTTTTTGAAACCCTCTTGCTAAATAAGATTCCAATTCTTCTTTTTTTATTTGATAGCTTTTTTTACCATCATTCACCCAAACAGACCCTTTTGGAGGAGCTTTGAAAGACCTTCCTTTTACCCATCCTAATTTTTCATACTCAGGTAAATCATCTTCAAAAATTTGAATTGTTTTTTCGCCTTCTTTTTTTATATAAATCTTTTTGCAATTTAATTTATTTTTTGTTTCCAATTCTATTGCTTTTATTTCCGCAATCTTTTTTAATTCTTGAATATTTTCAACTTTATCCTGATTTAAAATCATTCTTACTGCATAAAGGTTTTTTATAGAGGCTTGTTTGTCAATTTTTTCTAATTGCTTTGCCAAAAGAAAATGTGCCAAAATATGTATCATCCAAGGCAATTCAATTAAATTATCTTTTGTATTTTCTCCTCCCATATGTTTTGGTAAAATATGATGTTCCTCTGTATAAATGGAATTTTCTTTGTAAAAACTCAAAGGAATTTCTTTGTAAAAATGTATCAATTTTGTGTAATCCTGAAATTCCCATTTTAATTCTTTTATGTTCAAAATATTGTAAATCATATTTTATTTAGTATATTTTTTAATCATTGGTTGGGGAAAATCAATATCACTTAAATCCATTTTTAATAAATCATTAGCCCTTATTTTTTCTGTTTTTCCATTTTTTTCTAAGGTTAAAAAATCACTAGAGGGAATCTCTAATTTCGTTCCATCTTCGAGTTCAATGTTTATTGTTTTATCAATAACAATGTCTGAATCTATAGAAGTGTCCTTTCCCCACCCGATCGATGTTGACAAAGCAAGCCCTCTTTTTGGATTTAACGGGTTTGGGTCCATAAATTCTAGAAACGCCTTTTTTACATTTGGCCAAAGTCCTTCCGCTTGTACCCCAATCCATTCAGGCGTTAAATATTCTTCAGGAGTCGGTGGCTTTCTTTTATAAGCTAATCTCCAGCCTTCTCTCATCAATAAATCTTTATAATCTGTATTCAAATCATTTTGCTGTAGCCATTGCAAAGCTTTTTTCAAGTTATCCATACCTAAAGATCTTATTTCAGGTAAATCCAACGCTTTCGGGTCTCCAGCTAAAGCATCTTTGAAAATAGGCGCAAAGTTGTTGTCAAATTTTAAATAATTATTTGGGTTGTAATTTAATCCTTCCATTTTTCCTTTCCTTTTTTTTCAAGAGAAAATTCTCTTTCCTACATTCTTCAAATTATCACCTTGCATTGCTTCACCAACGCTCTTTGACATTTTAGTATATGTACTTGTCATTGAATCAATATTATTCATAGTCGCCTGGTAAGAATCAAGTAAGCTTTGGACTTTTTGTTGGATTTCCGGAGGTACAGCCTGATCATAAAGTAAATCAGGGTTTGTTAATAAAATCTGCCATTCCGCTGCAGCTCCTCCTAAAGAATCTGTTATTTGTTTTGAAAGATTTTCAATACTCCAATTCTTTTTAAATTCCTCAACTTGATTTATCATTTGCTCTTTCATGCGTTTAAGTGCATCCAAAATTCCTCCTTCTTCACTATCCCCTAAAGCTTTTAAATTAAGAGCCAATCCATCTATTTCTCCAAAAGTGGAAGTTATTGAACTTATAACGGAGTTAATTTGATCAACCATATCATTTACAGAGTCAACTACACAGTCCATATTTAACATAGCCCAAAGTTTTGCAAAAATTATTCCAATCAAACTAAAAATAAGTGCTGAAAGTCTTTGGATTATATAAGCAATCATTGATTCAAGAACAGGAGGATTTATCCAGCAAAGTTGAGCTTCTTTCAAAATGTCAGCTTTTACTTTTTGTATATTATAAACTAAAATTAAAACTTTGACTAAAATTTGAACAATAACAACAATAATCATTATTATCATTAGCCAAACCAGCTCAATCTTATCACATTCACTGCCTTCATCATCACTATCCCCTAAACTTAAATCTGGACCTGGATCACCATCTTCATCATCTTCAGGTAAATCATCATCCTGTTTTTCAATTTTTGCATACAAAGTTATATCCTTTTGCATGTCGCTTACTTCGGTTATTCTTTCAATGTAAAGTGAGCTGGAAAACCACCCTTTGAATTCATATCCTTCATTTGCAACAGCGGGTGCAAGAGTAAAAGGGCAATCGCTGCTTCCATATTCTTCAGGGTTGTTTGGATTTGTTCCATTTTCAACTACATAAGTGATTTTAAACTTTTTTTCTCCACCAGAACTTTCTTCATCTGAAGAACTATTTCCTGAATCATCATCAGAATCATCATCTTCATCTGAAGAATCTCCTTCCTGTTCACTTTCTGAATCATCATCCTCATCTGAATCGTTTGCATAAGAGGTTGCTAAAAGAGTTTTTTCAACACCTTCGCAATCCAAAACTAAAGGATTGCCCAATATTCTATCTGCATCCTCAGGATCTGTTAAGAAAGGCTTTAAATCTGGGATTCCTAATTTTACCAAATCTGCCAAAGGATTGTTTCCCATTTTTGCTCTATTTAATAAATCTCCAATGGCTCCTAAAACAGCTGTTGGACTTGTTCCTTCAGAATCAAATAAATAATTCGGGGGTTCAACTCCAGCTTTTTCATATGCATTAACAACTCTTTCTTTTACATTAGTTACCATATCCTCTAATTGACCTTCAAGTTCACTCGGGTTTTGAGGATTCAAATTGTCTACAGACGGGGTATAGTTTCCAACCCCGTAATTACTATAAACTCTTCTGGTAAATCTCCTTATAATTTTTGCCTGCATATTTTAATTTAGTGAAGAGGGTGTCAATCTTTTGGACCTTCTCCTGGTAAATGAATTCCGGCTTGAGAAATATCTTTTAATTCCCCTAATGCGGCCATACTTCCCAAAGTCATCATATCCAAAGATGCCTCTTGAATTGGAAGTAAAGTGTTATTTACTCCTGCAAGTACAGATTGAATATTTGGAATTGGTCTTGCAGCTGTAAATGGTTGTAAAGTTGCATCCATTTGATAAGCCGGTACTAAAACAGGATCATTATTCAACAAATAAGTTGGAATATCTTCTTGCTCAGGAATCTCAATTCTCCACAAATCCATTGTATTTACAGAAGAACACAAAATCTCTAATAAAGAACTTTGTTTTAACATTTCAGGGTTTCCTGTTAAAATCTCAGGATTTATTGAGGCTGAAACATTAAATGTAATACCTGCTGAAATTGGGTTTGTTTTTTCTATAACATTATTATATGGGTCTGTTACTGTTCTTGTAACCCCTGTTGTAATCTTTTTTTGATTTTCATCAATATGCCAATTGCCTTTTGCGTCTTTTTCATCTATGCCAGTCCAAACATGCGCAACTGCCCATCTAATATAAACTGGGAAAAGTAAATCTTTAATTTTTTTGTCATAAAAATCCACTTTATATTTTGCAAGGGTATTTTGGAATTTTACAAACCTTTCAGTTTTATTTGAAGTTGAAGTTTTGGAATCTTCTTTTTTACATTCAGTCAAATATGCTTCCAAATCTTTTTCACCGTCAATTTCAAAATCGCTGAAATCTTCCCCTAATACTTTCAAAGCAAGAATATCATCTTCGGTTGGAACATAAACTTTCAAATTTATCTGAGTATAAACCGCTTTCATTTCTTCAGAGAAGCTTTTAATTCTTTGTAAAATTTCTTTACTCATTACATAATATAATCCATCCTTTGGCTTATATGCCCATTTGTAAACTTCATCAACATAAACAATTTCATATCCATCATATAAACCCGTTTCAGAATTGTATTTATTTGAAGAAGTCGGGTTTAGATTGTTCAAGTAATCAACTTTTATATAAACCGCATTTGTCATTGAAACATCTGATGCTTCGCTGTTTATTCTTTCTGTAAATGATTCCCTTGCCTGTACGAAATGAATTTTCTTTTTCTTCAAAGTTGGACTTGCTCCTGTCGGAATATTTTTATTTACAGTTTGACTTGTGTCACTTGCTTTGCTATCCGCTTTAATATATACCAAAACTCTTTCCAAACTTCTTAAAAACCAATAAGATCCATTGCGCTTGTTAAATCTTAAATTTGCCCAATATTTTCTTACTTGATACAAAACATTTATATATGCCCAAACAATAGCTGCAGGATTATTTAATACATCGTAAGTTGAGCTTTCATTTACTTCAAAAACAGAAGCATTCAAATTGTAATCCCCGTTTTCGTCAAATAAAGTCGTAACCGCGTTTACTCCATTCGTTGTTGCCATTTGTAAAATGGCATACATATTCGAAACAAGAATCATAAATTTGATTGTGGATTCTTTTGGAGTATTGCTAAAATTATCTCTCAAATTTTGTACCGCAACTTTAATAGATTTGAAGTACTTAATTCTTTGCTCAAGTTTTTCACTTATAGTGTTTTTTTCTGTATCCATAGTTTGGAAGAAAACACTTCTTGCTATAAACAATGCATCATCATAGCAAACATCTTCTGTATAAGAATCAGTCCAGCCGGAATTATATGTTTCTTGATTATACGCTTTTTCAATAATTTCCTGCGTATGTTTATCAATTGATTTTTTATAAAGTTCTCTTATTAAATAATCTCTCAAATAAGATTTTGCATATTCATTGAATTCTTCAAGCCATGCAATTTGTTGAGTGATTGTATCTAAGAAAACATCAAAGTGATCAATTGGATCATACCAAACTCTATGCGTGCCTGAGTTATCTTGATAAACCTGAATTGCTTTTCCTTTGAAAATATTATTAAAGAATGCCGTGAGTTCATCGTTTCTTTTTGTTTGAGAAATTTTCCAAAGAGGGTAAGTTGCAAAATATCTTATGTCAATTGTTCTATTGTCCAAACTATAAACAACATCTTCTGTACTCATCCCTGCTCCTCCCTGTAAAACAACATCTGTAAAAGATGCCTTTCCTAAATAATTTTTTATATAAGGAGCTACCTCAACCACCTGTTTTACATACCCTTCAGTTGCAAAAGATTCTGCAATATTTCCAAAGAAGAAACCTTTCGTATATAAAATTGGCATGTTTTTATAAACTCTTTCTCCATGCCTATTTGTATAACCAGGACTTGCTATAGTTGTTTTTTCTCCATATTTTTCCATAAAAGAGGTTGCGAATGGGAAAAGTTCAGGCGCGTTATTTCCTAATGCAATATTTTCAAAATGAGTTCTTGTGTCCAAATTATATCTTTCAATAATGTTTGAAGAATCTTTGTTTCTATATGCATCACTTCCCTTAAACTCTTTATTCAAAAGCTCAATTCCAGGTAAATTATATTTTATTTTATTTGGATGGAAGTATAATTCATAAGTTGGAAAATACCCTAATCTCCACTTCCAAACATAATATGTTTCTCTCCATCTACTACAGTGATGATGACACCAATGTCTTCTTCTTCTATGATGCCACCTATATTCCGGAGTTAAAACCCATCCATAGCCTAAAGTATAATGAGATTCAATTGTCGCAATTCCACAAACTAAAGAAAGTATTTCGTTTTGCCCTGTTTTTCCTGTAATTGGCAAAGTACACCAAATATTCCTATAACCGCTTTTATAAAGTTTTTCAAGTTTTGTATTCCATTCACTTCCTTTTACAAAATAAGAAGAATAATGTCTATATGGTAATTTTGAACCATAATTCAATGTTGCTTGCCCGCATATTGTATATGGACCGTGAGGAGTTACCAAATATTTTACACATGCAGAAAATTCCTCCTTCTCTTTGTAATACTCAGGGTTTTTATACTTTTCATCATCATGTTTTATATGTGTTCTTATTTCTGAATCTGAAGATGCATAACCCTGAGCAAACTCATCTATTACAGGAATCAATTTAAAATTTATTTGATCATCATCGGGTTGGAATGGAACATCATCTTCCATGCGTGTTTCCATCCTTGTCGCTGAGTAATTTGCTTGCCAATATCGTCTTGCCCAGAAAACCCAATCCCAGTCCCAAAAACTAAACCTATTTCTCCAACTATTAGAAACTCTTCTTTTAAATGTTTTGTAATATCTGAAATCAGGAATTTTAAATATTCCCCAATTACTTATATATTCATTACTTGAGGCAATATATTTTGGGTAAAAATAATTTGATTTATAAACAACTTTTACTTCTGTATTGGATTTGAATTTTACCCCAAATTGTTGAGATGCATTGCATACAGCTTCTCTTTCGTTTGGAGTTACTGCTGTTACCAAATCTATATAAGACCCGCTGTTTTTGAAGTTCTTTGTAAATTCAAATCCCCTTAAATTATTGTAAATTCCTCCGTAAAACATTGACCAAACATCCATAGTTGGAATTGTCGTCAAGTTTTCATTTAATGCTTGAGTATATCCTTCAACTGTTAAAGGAGAAAAATATTTTCCGTGAGGCCCTCCAAAAAGAAATGGACTTGATTCAATTAAACCGTCTCCAACTGTTTTTTTGTCAGAAAAATCATCATCATTATCAGGGTAATATTCTTCAACGTCTTGAGGAACTCCATCTACATAAATTGTTTTCTTTTCGCCTTTTACTGTTGGCTTTGCATTTGCCAAAATACCGGTTGGAGATTTGCTTTTTCCATCTAAAGTTCCCGCTATAGAAACTGAACCTGCCATCCCTTGGGCTTTTTTCGCAGACTTGTTTTTATTCAAAAACATATTCAAAAGCTTTGAGCCAGGAATTTTAAGTTTACAGCCAGCAATTTTGAAAGACATATCACTGTAATTATCTTCACCGGGGTTATTAGGTAAAGTCATGTTAAAAGGAATGTCATCATCAAATCTTGTACTAGGGTATTTTTTCTCTAAATTCTCTTTTCTTTTGCTTTCACAATATTCTTGGAATTTTTCATTATCTCCAGCTTTTATATCCAAAATCTTTTGTGCAGCGCTTATTATACTTGTTTCTTGACCAGATGCAATTATTTCTTGATGATACAAATCCAAATCATCCATTCCATCCCCTTCTGAAGAATAAAAAAGTCTCCAATAAGGTAAATAAGAAAATGCATTTGATTTATAATTATGATTTGTTGTATCTGAATCTCTTAAAAGTTGCTTTCCTGTTTCATCAACTCCAAGCCATCCACTCATTAAAGCTTTACGGCAATCAAAATAATTTAAAATATATAAAAAGCTTTTCTTTGAATTTGCTAAATCTCCACCGTAAAATAATTTTCCCGTGTAATTTCTATTTGAAGGATTTAATCCCTCAGACATTGGTTTTGGACCATCAACTCCATCAGGTATACTATTTGCATAAACTAATCCGTTATCCTCAAATCCAAGCATTCTCTTTATATACCTTGGAAGATTCATATCATCATCGTTTACACCGTCATCAAAAGGGTACCAATAAGTTGAAAGAGGGAATTGATTTATATTATACATCTGTTCATTGCATTGAGATCCTTGAGGTTCATTATCAATTCCATAACGAGAAGAAACCGCCATGTTTATTGAAGCAAAAGGTGTAATTTTGCTTATATCAAAAGAAACTGAACTTGCACTATTTTCAGCTTGCGTTTTTAACTCTTCAATTGGAGCATCTTCCAATAATCCATATGTTAAAGTTGTTACATATTCAGGGACTCTCAAAGTTTCTTTTCCATCATCGCTTTTATATTCAGTAAAAGAACAAAGTCCTTCCTGCATATACATTGACAAATCCCATTCACTTAAATATGTGGATTCAATTCCAAAACACCTGTTTAAGAAATATTGTAAAATTCTTATATTATCATTTACTTGTTTGAAAGCAGGGAATCTATATGTACCAACATTTCTTTTGTACAGAATATTTTCCATATCAAATTCGCCATGCGCTTGATTTCCTTCTTCAGCATCTAATCCAAAATCAGCTGCGTCTGCAACCTCATGAGAAATAAAAGGAGGAAAAGACAAAGAACTGTATTTATATTGAATATCATCCCCTTTTGAATTTTTTACTCCTTCATTTACTTTGAATTCATAATTTAAATTTGTACGCCAGGATCCTCTTAAATCTGAACCAATCAATCCAGGAAGTCCTTTTGGATAAAGCATGTGAATATCTTCAATCACTCCTGAAATTGTTCCAAGACGATTGTAAACATCCATTTGTCCAACAGGTACCATATATGTTTCATAAAATTGTTGAATGAATTGCTTTGTTGCAAGGTTACTTATTTGATCAGCAACGTCTTGACCTTCTTCGCTTACTATTGTAGTATACCTGTCGCTTGGAGGAGACAGTAATGTTCCTAATGTACTTGCTTCAGGTATATCTGAATTTTCTTCTTTTTTTACTTCGTTTCTTGCAATATATCCGAGTTGAGATGCAATCTTAAAAGAAGTTGGGATATTCTTTTCTGTTAAAATTTCATATTCGGTTACAGTTGCGTTTCCTTTTGTATCTGTGTGTACTTTTGTAAAATTATCAAAGCCCTGCCTTTGAATTTTCGATACTTCCAAAATGTCTTCTATTCTGTACATATCTTAATTTAGTTCAGGGCTTGCGTTTTTTTCTAATGACTTCTAAACAATCCGGTTGTTCTATCTCCCAAAGTATTATACATTGCTTCGTCTGCCATAAAGCGGGATTCTTCTGTAGTCAAGGAATCTGAATGTATATTGTCTTTTTTCAAAAACATTTCAGATTCGCATTTTTTACATAAAACCTTTTCTTGTATACTTGAGAGTACTCTTTTGCTTTTGCATTTTGGACATTCATAAACAATCATCATGTAATTAATCCTCATTCAAATTAAGTTCTTTTTTAAGAGCTTCGTAAAACTTAAAAAATACAGGCTTATGTCTGTTTTCAGCCATCTTTTCCAAAAGGAATTTTATTTTATTTGATTGAGGCTCTTCCTTAATTACTCCAAAAACTTCTCCGAATTTGTTTATAAATTCATGAGTGTCCAATTCATAATAACTCAGAATGTTTCTGAAAGTCTTTGCAAAAGTTGCTCCGTCAATATTTTTCAAAATCAACTGATTTGAAAATTTACCACCCCAAAAATCCTGTATGTTTACTTCTGCATACCTTAAAAGACCTTCATCCAAAAGTTGAAGTATTGTTTTGTTTTCTTTGTTTTCTTTGTTTTTCAAAACATCTGCATTTAAATTTACATTGTAAAAACTAAAACGAAGAGCACCGAATGTCATTTCAAAAGGTTGGAATTTTATGACTTCTTCTTTCTTTGGCAAAAATCTCTCAATTTCATCAAGAAGGCTTTTGTGTATATCATTCAAAGCATCTTTAATTGCTTCTGAAGATACTGGCAAAACATCTACTGATGAACAAATCTGATTTGTAAGAATGTCATAAAAAACTCTTTTCAAATTGATTTCAGTTCCAATTCCTTTATAATAAAAATTATAAGTGGAATTATGAATTATTGCCTGCAAAAGAATTAAAGGATTTTCATCAAACAAAGCTCTCAATTTATTATATTGATTTGCCCATTTGTTTTTATCAATCTCCAAAATGCAGTTTATTTTCAAATAATAATTTCCACCCTCAAGTTCAATTTCTCTTGAGAATTTATCAGGGGCATTTGGAGTTCCTGGATTTTCTTTTTTGACTTCAGGATTGATCTTTTTTGCATCTGCTGAAATTCTTTTTGCAACTGCAATTTCAATTTCAGAAATAATTGTTCTTGCCAACTCACCTTTTGTAAAAAGGATTCTCGCTTTTATTTCCTCTCTGAAAAACTTTGGAGAAATTATAAACAATCCAACTGGATCTTTATTTTCTCCCTCGAAAACCTGGATCTGAATGTTTTCACTTAGCGCTTGATTTATCCACTCTTTTACATCATTTGTTGTAATTGTTTTATCTGCGATTTTTGAAGTTGCATTTACTGCCTGGTTGTACATTGTATCATCTACTTCAAACTCAATTCTGAAAAAAATATTTGAATCTCTTAAGGATTTATTTTCTATTTCAAATTTCATATATTTTAAGCCTCCTTTTTCTTAAATATAGGACTCCCATAGGTCTCTAGAACTCGAAATCATATCAGCTGAATGAAGTATATAAGTTTCTGTATACTTCATCTTCTTTTTTAGTCCTTTTGTATAATTTGACTTGATTTTATCTTTATCTGCATAAGTGAAATTAAAACGCCCATCATGCCACATAATTAAATGGCAAACGAATTTATAAAACTTTTTTGGAATTTTTTTCTCTTTGCAAAAAGTTTCAAATTTTTCTGCAGCTAATTTTGGGTGTTTATTTGTTGTATGATCAATTTCTGAATTTTCCCATTTTTCAATATCATGCAAAATTGCTGCACAATATATTTCATCCCATCTTAAATTAGGAAAAGCTCTTTCAAAAACTTGAAGTATTTTTATTACATTCTTTGTATGTATTCCATTTCCCGCAAAATCATTTTGCCAAAACGGATGATATTTCCCGGATCCTGATGTTGGCTTTTCCATTTTATATTTTGGAATATTTTCCAAAAAAGAAATCAAAAGTTGCTTAATTTCTTTGTTCTTAATGAGATTGATTTGATTCTCAAAATATTGAATCAAACTCGGGCTCTTTTCTAAAAGAATTTGATCTTGTCTAAAATCCATACGAAAAGAAATATAGAGAATTAAAGAGATTGAGGCCCTAAAGAATCAAAAGAAATGAATGTATAACGAGTTTCAGGGTTTCAAATATATTTTTAAAATTTCAAAAAAGTTTTTAAAAATGTTTATAAAACATAACTCGTTGTACATTTAACTTTATTCCCTTATTTTATAAAGGGTTATCTCTCTTTTATTGTATCATATGTTAATGTAACTCATGATACATTCAATTGAGCAATAAAAAAAGCAGAGTGATTTCTCCTCTGCCTTATGTATAATATAGACATCCAAAAGAATTAAATGAACAACGAGTTATGGGGTTTTATATTATATTTTAAAAAATTAAAAAAGTTTTTAAAAGAGTTTTAAAAACCTAACTCGTTATACATTTAATTCTATTCTCTTATTCTATAACGCTTTAGCGCAGTTTTAATGTATAACGAGTTTTAATAACATATGATACATTTTAGGTTAGGATTTGTATTATATAAAAGAAAAGAGAAAAAAGAGGTTTATTATATATAATAATCGAATGTATAACATGTTAGAGGTTTCTAATTATATTTTTAAAATTTGGAAAAGGTTTTTAAAAAAGTTTAGAAAAGCTAACTCGTTATACATTCATTTCTTTGTTTTAATCTCTTCATACATTAAAAAAACGAAACTAATTTTTACATGCTTACAGATATTGATAAAACAAGTACACTTTGGAAAAATTATAAAGGATTTGGGTCGACTCATTCAAAAAGGGAAACCTTTGAGGAATTGTATCATGCGTTTAATAATATTTCAACGAATTCTGTTTTAACCTATGGAGATTTGCTTCCTATAAAAGAGAATGATAAATTTTATGAAGAAGTTGGATCTTTAGATACAACAAATGATACTCTTTTTTATGAAGAAAGTTCTTTCAAAAGTTTGCCAATTTTAAGAAAAGTAACAGATTTAAAACTTTCATCAATTTCGCCGAATTGCAATCATGCTTTTGTTATTTTGGATAAAGAAGGAAATCAGATAAAAAATATTATTCCTTTTGATTATAGTGATACTGGTTTATACAATTACGAATTAAAAGACTCTAAAGGAAACGCAATTCCTTTTGGAAAGAATGACTGGATTGTAGATACGAATTCAAGTTTGTTGACTTTTAATAATGGGGTTCCTGAAGGTATAAATGCGGAAAACCCTCCAACTCTTTCTTTTTATCAATATATTGGACCTGTAGGCGAAAGACACTATATTGAAGTTGTTTCTTTGGATGTAAAAGATGTTGTTTTCAATAAAGGAAAACCCGTTACAACTTTTACTGAAAAAGTAGACTCAAGGTTAGACTCTATCGAAAAGGGTTTCTTTAAGAATTATAGATTTGAAGGTAATGATAATTCCCAGGGTATTGCTCTTCAATATAATATTCTTTCAAATGCAATAGATAGCAATACTTCAGATCCATTAAAAGGTTTTGATGATAACAGCAATAACCAAGTTGCGTATTTGCTTTCTCATAAAACAGGTGATGCTGAAAACGGGCTGAAAGTTTTATTTGTAAGTGAAACTGTAAAAAGTTCTTCGGTAAAAATTCAAGTTGTAAATGATTTTAGTGATGAAACAGGTTTGCCAAAAACAAACATTTCAAAAGTAGATACTGAAGAGGGCTTTTTAATTGTACAGGGAGTACCTGGCGATTATGAAGTAAAGATAAGAGAATCCAATGATATTTCAGCTGCACTTTTAGTCAAAGATAACAAAACTTTAGATTTTGAATTATATTACCCGAGAGAAGAAAAACATATTGATTTGAAGGTTCCTGTTTTTGTTGATATGATAAAACTTCCTCCTCATTTAAAACTGGAATCTTTTAATTCATATTCAGATCATATTACGCCTCAATATTACGGGCCAAGAATAGTTGATTTTGTAATTGCTGCAAATGATACATCTGTAAATATTCGCAGTTCTGATTATGTAGTTTATAATAAAGAAAAAAGCTTTTTTAGAGATGCTTTGAATGCAAGAACAGGTGATCATCTATATTTACGTTCAGGTGAATATTTAGATACAAATGTGGAATATAGAATTCCTGAAAATATTTTACTTGAAGGAGAAAGCCGCAAAAAGACAATAATTAAAAATGCAAAATTGGTTTTGACAAAAGATTCTTGTTTGGAAAAATTAACTTTTGTTGACAGTGATATTTTAATTGAAGATTTTGTTGCATTAAAAATGTGCGACTTTATAAATACAAAAGTTGTTGTAAAAAACGGGGAAATTTCAGCGACAATTCTTGCAAGTAAATTTGAAGATTTGGAAGTAGACGGTAATGAGATAATTGAAGGCTCAAACATTATAAATTTGAAAGTAACAAATAAAGGGTCTGTTGCGATAATGAATTCTTCAATCTCAGGGGAATTAAGTTCTGAAGGTAAAACGGATGCATATAGTTCTTTTATAAATGAATTTAATACAGATGGGGGAAAATTCAATTTAAGTAGTTGTACAATAAGAACATTAAACGCAACGAATTCTGATGAAGATTCAATTATAAACACGACTGCAATAAATTATGTAAAGAACTTGCCGGAATATATAAAAATTGATAGTTCTTATGTAACAAAATTCTCAGATGCAATTAGAAGACCTGTTTACCCAGATGAAGTTACAATACCATTTTATACTTCATTCAAACAAAGGGTATATGCAAAAACCCCAAAACCGTTTTGGTATGATAAAGAAAAGAATGAAATAAAGTTATTACTTGATACTTTAGAGTATACAATTTTCATAAATAAAAACGGTGAATTGCAATGCAGGTTTTTTACAAGTGATGAGATTAAATTAAAAGATCCTGATGCAATAAAAACGCAAATTGAAAAAGTATATGGAGAGCACGGGGATACAGTTTTAGGAACTGAAAAACCGAAAGATGTAGAAGAAGCTGTAATTGATTTATATTGGGCAAAAGCTGATTTAAAAAACGGTAAAGTGCCAATTGATCAATTACCTGACTCTGTTGCTCACGGGGGATTGGAATTTGTTGGAATGTGGTCTTTTGAAGATAGTGAAGGAGAATATCCAACTTTTGCAGATGTAAATACTCAATTTGGTTCAGATGATGAATATACAGATTTACAAAACGGTTGGTTCTTTATTGTAAGTTCATCCCACGCAGAGGATGATCCTGTAAAACCTCAATACTCAAAAGATGGAGTTGAATGGACTGCGGGAGACTGGGTTATTTTCTCAGGAGGGTATACAAGAAAAATTGATTTTACAAAACCGGTAAAATTCCTTTCAAATGATTTAGAAATTGAGTCAAACGGGGATTTTGATTTTATAGTAACAAATAACAAGTCTGTAAAGAAAATATACACATCTGATGATTCTGATGACGACTCTGATGAAGATTCAGATGAAATAATAGATTTACCTCACGGATTTTTAGGCGGCTTTACAATCAATAAAGAAGGCGTTATTGTAGATATAGATAACGACATCTTAACAATTGCTTTAGGAATTGAAGTTGGACAAAGGTTAACAGATAACAGAAAATTAAAAGTAAAGTCTGCCTCATATATACAAATAAACGGAACTGAAAATCCTTGGCAAAAACTTGACCGTGCATATTTAGATCCTGTATATAGCAGATTGCCTCAATTAGCTGTTGTTTCAGGAGGTGAAAACCCTGAGTGGTCAATTGATGATGGGGGTACAGGTTTATTAAAGCTTTCTTATCTCTCACTTGCAGAAGCAATACGTTTAATAAATGAATCTTTATTAAAACTTTCTCCTGATCACCCAAATTCAATACGTACTATAAAAGTTGTACTTGATGAAGAAAAAACAACCGCAAAACAAAAAGAATATATAGAGATTGATGAGGGCGAGTTAGATGATTTTCTTAAAAACAAACCAAAAGTAGTGTGGAATTCTGATACCGGTTCTGTATATTTCAAACAAGAGGGTATTCACGATCAATTACCTTTAGAGCATTGTTTTTATTGCGGTACAAAGAGTGATATTGATGTTTTTGATGGTAAAGAAAATATTACAGAAAAATGCAATATTGAGCGCTTTGATCCTTATGAAAAATACAGAATGGGTTTTAGAGCTCCGACTGTAATGGACGGTGCAGAAATTTCAGGTCAAATACCTTTAGGTAAAAAAGGCTTAGAAACAACTCATACAATAAAATTCAGTCAATATAATTTAAAGAAAACACCTCAAGTAACAGAGCCAGCTGAGATTTTTGAAGGTGATACAGATGTATTTGAATTCAGCGAAAAAGTTTTCTATAAAATGAA
>Ga0256405_10001925_pt1 | contig 52087 bp, 39 predicted proteins | sample RumenRJG_02DNA_FD_189096 | JGI IMG/M metagenome (GOLD analysis project Ga0256405, IMG submission 189096) | Bovine rumen microbial communities from Lethbridge, Alberta, Canada - RJG_02 | ecosystem: Host-associated > Mammals > Digestive system > Stomach > Rumen | place: Canada: Alberta...
AACAAGAATTCAAAACGTTTCTTACCTTCTTCAAGTTTATTTTTCAAAAGACCAGAAATATCTTCTTCATCAAATCCGCTCAGAGCGTTTCCTGTATATGAATTAACTGCGTCTTTTAAGTCTCCAAAGAGCTCCTTGTAATCAACTACATAACCAAACTCTTTATCATCTCCATCCAGACGGTTTACGCGGCAAATTGCCTGAAACAAACCATGATCGTGCATTGGTTTATCAATATAAAGGTAAGTACAAGGAGGCGCATCGAAACCTGTAAGTAATTTATCTACAACGATTAAAAGCTGCATGTTTGCTGGTTCATCTACAAACATATCTTTTACACGTTTTTCAAAGACTTCTATCTTTTTATAAAAATCATCATCCTCTACAGAAACATCCGGGTCGTAACCTAACATTTTAAGATAGGCTTTCTGTTTTTTCCAGTTTTCCGAATCTTCTGTTGTGCTTGAAAAATCTGTTCTAAGTTCTCCACGATTAGGCTTATATGAAGAAACAATTGCGCAGTTCTTAAAATTCTTTTCCTGAAAAATTTCATAATAACGACAGGCTTCTGCAATACTTCCTGCAACCAGAAGCGCATTTCCCCTTCCATCGCACAGACGTTGTTTTGTTTCAAAATCAAAAATTATATCCAAAGCAATTTTTTCAAGACGATCTTTTGAACTATAAAGCTGCTGCAAGGTTGCCCATTTTTCTTTTAAGGCAGCTGTCGCTTTTGGCATAAGGCCTTTTGTTTTTGCTTCAAACCAGGCATCAATTTTATCTTTGCTGCTTACTTCCTGCGGAACATTTCTTGCTTCATAACGCAAATCAAGAACAACTCCATCTCGAACTGCCTGATCAAATTTGTATGTATGGATGAAACCACCGAATAAGGTAGCTGTTGTCTTTTGCTCTTTATCCACTTTAAGTAAAGGAGTCCCTGTAAATCCTATGAACACAGAATCCGGCATGATAGACTTCATGGCAAGATGAAGTTTTCCCGAATTAGATCGATGACATTCATCAACAAAAACAAATACCTTGTCTTTGACGCTAAAACCGGCAGGAATAGTTTTTTTAAGTTCTTCTACATATTTTTCGTAATCCAGGTCGCTTACTTCACCAGTTCTTCTGCCAAACTTATGAATAAGAGAACACATAAGGCGTGAATCATAATTATTGAGCAGATTCAAAAGGTCATCGCTGCTTTTTGATCGGGCTATCTGTAAATCAACTCCGGTAAAAATCTTTTCTATCTGGTCATCAAGTTCTTCGCGGTCGGTGATAATAAGTACTCTTGCTCCGATTATGTTTTCCAAAATCCATTTTGTAAGCCAGACCATTGTAAGAGATTTTCCAGACCCCTGAGTATGCCAGACAATACCGCCTTGATTTCTGGCAAGCCTTTTCTGGCAGCGCTTGATTGCATAGAACTGATTATAACGACAGACTTTTTTAATGCCAGAATCATAGATGATAAAGTTATGAATTATGTCCAAAAGACGTTCTTTCTGAAAAATTCTGTAGCACTGCTTTTCGAGCAGGTTTAACTGTTTTGAGCAGGCAGTTTCAATCTCTTTATCTAAATCATCTTTGTCCTGCAGCTGGTCTGTAAAATTATCTTCCTTCCATTCAAGATAATATTTTTCTGTAGTTCCGCTTGTCCCATATCGCAAGCCTTCACTGTCATTTGCAGCAGCGCAAATCTGAACAGTAGAGAAAAATCTTTGAATAAACTGTTCGCGCTGATTTGTAACATTTTGGCGGATGCCGTCAGCAACACTTACAGTACTCTTTTTTAATTCCATTACCGCAACTGCAATACCGTTTATATAAAGAACGATATCAGGGCGTTTTTCGACATTTCCGTTTATGGTTACTTCTTCTGCAATGTAAAAATTATTTTTCTCCGGCTCTTCCCAGTTAATGAAATAAACCGTCTTTGGAGATTCCCCAGGATGCTCTGCAAGTTTAAGACCATATTTTAAAATTCGATAAACTTCTTTATTGGTGTGATACGGAGATTGAGAAAAATCTGCGAGTATCTTGTTAAACTCATTTTGAAGAGATTCAATAAATGCAGCACTATAGCCGTTATCTGTAAGAAAAGATTTCCAGTCACCCCAGCGAACATTGTAGTTCTCCGACTCTTCCAGATTACCAAGATATTTATATCCAAGTTCTTTTTGAAAAAAGTTGATTATACGATTCTGAGTTTCTCGTTCCGGATGTGCTGACTTTGGCATTTTTTAAACTCCTATTTATTACCCTTCTCATGTAAACATTTGGATGCACAATCACATTTTTCCAGGTATTTTCTGTCGATTTTTCACATTTTTCTCATTTTACGATTTCCCAGTAGCCTGTTTTATCAGAACCAACTCTTATAATAATACTATTATCTTTAAGCTCTGTAATCACTCTACTTACAGTTCTTCGTGATTTACCCGTTTTCTCGGAAATTTCCTCATAAGTAATCGATGGATTCTGTTCTATTAATGCCAGAATCGTTTTTACAGTGTCATTTACAGTGTCATTTACAGTGTCATTTATCGGGTCATTTGCCTTAAACATCATCATAATGTCATTGGAATGAACTGTATATTCCGGTTCGGCAATTCCGTATTCCCTACAAAGATTGCAAATCTTTTCTATGCCACGGCCCCAGCTTTCTATAAAACCTGCTCTAAAGAATGTATTTGCAATATCCGGGTTATGTGGAAGAGAGCGGTGTTTTTGCATTAAAGTGTCGGCTGTCCAGTTGGCAGGGAAAACACAATCATTGCTGATATAAAGCTTATCCTTGTAAACGCTGATTTGCACAGGCACGCCAACAGAAAAATCCTGATGAATAAGAGCATTAAACACCGCTTCTCGCACAGCATCTTTAGGGAAAGGATAATGTTCAATTCGGGTGATGTTGTCATAAGAGATTTCTGCAGTCAGATATTTTGTGTAAAGCAAATCTATAACGCGGTCTGCCTGAATCATTAGAGAACCATGAACTTCATCCTGATAGCGCAAATCTGCGTCAGTTTCAAAAAAGCCGATTTTTACAAATGAACCTGTTATCCATTTTTCCGGATTGCGATGGAAGAGCAAAACCGCTGCCCGCTTAAGCATAGTCCCTTCAAGAAGATTCAGTTTTTCAAGCAAATCATAATTTGAAAGCTTTAAGTCATCTTTACTCATTCTTCCGCTACGGATTGCTTCACGGTGAAAAATATCAAAGCTTTCTTTATCAAGGTCATCAACGCTCACATTTTCAAGAGGAACTGAATCCCAGTTTTTACCAGTCTTACGCAAAAGAAAATTAGTCAGAGCCGAACCTTGCAAAAGCTGTTTTGTGCTTCCTGTTCTATAATGATACTCACCCTTGTAATTCACAGGATAAGGATTTTCATCAACAGTGATTTTTATAACATCAAGTCCGTTCTCAGTAATCAAATCTACATCAACAATCAATCCAAGCGCATCACGAACTTTATTCGGAATATCTTCCATGAGTTTCTTTGAATCAGCAACACCACAAACAGATCCGTCATCGCGCTTGCCAATATAAAGCACACCGCCCTGAGCATTTGCAAAACGTCGCAATCCGCTTCGCGTCTTGCTAAACGAGTTTTGACAAGCAAAACTCGCGCAAATCCATTTGAGATATTCATCACGCCATGATTCTTTGTATTCGATTAACTGGGATTCGGACATTTTCGATTCTCCTTTACACCAACCTAATCTTCCCCGTCAGGAGTTGTTGCATCATGGCGGTTTTTAGGTTGCGGTATTTTTCTAGTTTTGTGTTTAAGGTTTCTATTTCTTTGTCCATGCTGGAAAGAACATTGGCGATGGCGGTTTGCTCTTCTTCTGTCGGGATTGCAATTTGTATGTCTTCAATATTTTTCGCAGTCAAACTTGGAACACCACTTGCCTCGTTCATAGATAGCCAATCAATAAGACAAAATTTATAGAATAAGTATTTTGGATTTAAAGATTTGAAATCATAGGTATAAAACAAAGTGTCTACAGTCCAGATCTTTCCAGAATGATACTGAGGTTTATCTATCGTTCCTTTTCTACCTATGCAAACGGTTTCTCCTTCATAGAGGAAATCATTTACAGAAGTCATATATCCGCCAGTACCATAAACAGGTACATTACCAGATTTCAGATTCTTATAATCTTTTCCATGACCGATTTTCAGCATTTCTCCCAAGCTCTTCACTTCCCAGTCTTCGGGGATGGGGCCGAGTTCTGTTTGTTTGTAGGTTAAGGTTTTGGTTTGCGGGCCGAAACCTGGGAGGCGCTTTTTGCCGGTCAGAAGTTCCTGCATGGCGCCCTGCCTGATGTTCTTTTTCTTCTGGAGCAGTTTTTCTGTTGTGAAAATAAGGGAATCCACATCGGAAAGGGCTTTTGCGATTCGTTGTTGTTCGGATAGAGGCGGTATACAAATTTTAATATTTGATAATGTATGTGCATTAACATTCTTTTGTGCCCCGCCAATCTGTGCTGCCGAAAACAATTTCTTCCCAAAATCAGAATTAAAATAATATGCAATATAATCGCTATTAATTACATCAGATTTAGGAGTCGCAATTAATGTTGTAAAAGTTTGGCATCCCTCAAATTCCTTGGGAACTACACAAGTTGTCCCAGGATAGCCTGTTCTAGCGATTAGTAAATCATTTTCATATAACTGCTTATTTGAATATCTTTGAGCAAAGTCTTTTTTTATGTAAATCAAATCTTTCAAATCAAGTGTATTTTCTTTGATGTTTTGATTTCTAAACATAATGATTCCATGATCTGTATATGCATGGGTTGCGGAATTTGCAATACCAACTGTAATTCTGTTTGTAACTTCCTTAAAGTTTTTCACTTCCCAATCATCAGGAATCAATCCAATTTCTGTCTGCTTCATTTATCTGCTCCTGAGTTGTCTGTGAGAAGTTTCCTATCTTCAATATTCTCTAGAACTTTCATCTGCTGAATGGCAATTTTATTCAGTTTTTCAAGGCGTTCACTTTGAGAAATGCCGTCATTAATAAAAACAGCGTTCAAGTTTTCCATATTGCTAAGGCAGATAAGCTGGTTTATCGAAGCATAATCACGTATATTCCCTTTTAATTCTGGATTGGCTTCACGCCATTGTCTTGCAGTCATACCGAACATTGCAACATTGAGCATATCAGCTTCATCTGCATAGACAAAGGACTTTTGTGCTGGCGTAAGTTCTGGCGGGATAAGATTCTGTTTTATAGCATCCGTATGAATTCTATAATTGATTTTTGCAAGTTCTCGTTTTGCAGACCAGCCAAGTTGCTTTTGTTCTTCCTCTTTTAATCGCTGAAATTCTTTAATGAAATAAAGCTCAAATTCAACAGAAATCCAGCTTGCAAATTTGAAAGCAATGTCTTTATGCGCATAAGTTCCGCCATAGCGACCACTTTTTACGATAATCCCTTTTGCATTTGTTGATTCAATCCATTTTGTTGGAGAAAGAGTAAAAGCATTCAGCCCGGCTTCTTTCTTAAACCCCTCGAATTCGAGGGGTTTAAAATCAGTGTTGTAAAGTGTTTCCCAAATTCCGAGGTATTCAATTGTATTTCTGTTACGAAGCCAGTTCGCAATTACGGCATTCGGTTCTTCAGACTTGAATTTTGCAATGTCTGTAAGAGAAATAAAATCTGTTTCATCATATTTTATAACGCTGACACTTGTATCTTTTACATTTACTTTCTGCATAAGATTTTCTCCTAAAATCGTAACCAAAGTGCTAATAAACTATCTTCATTCGCTCACTCTCCATTCGCCGCCTTTTGCTCCGCCAATTCGTTCAATCTTATTTGCTTCTTTTAGCTTTTCAATGTGCTTTTGAACGGCACTTGGATTTATCTTCAGTTCTTCACAGAGTTCCTTTCTTGAGATTTTTGGATTCTGCTTTAGTAAATCAAGAAGTTTTAGGGCAGTTTCTGACCACTTTTTCTGACCACCTATAATAGTTTTCTGACCACCTTTTATCTCATCTGCATCCATCGAAGCCTTGTATTCTGCAATCTGTTTTTGCAAATTCTCTGTATGATGATTCAGCATAAACTCCACGAATGTGCTTGAATCTTCGTTCTCCTGACTCAGCGAAAGGCTCTGAATGTATTCGGCACGATTTTCTTTTTTTACGATTGAAGGGATAACGCCGGCTTCATACTGAATCATATTCATAATCAAACGGCTCATCCTTCCGTTACCATCTGCCCACGGATGAATTGAAACAATGCGGTAATGAGCTTCAAAACTAAGTTCGTAGATTTTTTGTATGTCCTTCTTGTTAATATTTTTTCGTTCCTTGTTTAACCAGTTGCAAAAATTCTGCAACCTATCTGGTACTTTCTGCCACGCAAGATAAGATTTTCCGCCCCTACCCGCGCTTACATTCAAAAGCCGCAAGTCACCTTTTGCAGAAGAAAAATCTCCGCCAATCGTTTTGTATGTTGAGCCGGTATTTTTCATCACAAGAGAGGCAAGAGTGCATAAAAGTTCAATAGAAAAATCTGCGTGAGTTTTTGCATAAACAAAACTCTGCTCATAAGCAGCTTTGAGGTCAATGTTCATCAGCTGTTCCGTCATAGGCTTGTTCGAACTGATTCCTTCGTCGAACAAAAGCTGATTTTCTATTTCGGTAACAGTAGAACCTTCAATTGCTGTTGAATGGGTGATGATTGAATACAGATAGAATTTGTCATAATCAAGCTGCTGATTAATTCCAAGAGAAAGATATTCGTTTAACGTTTCAACAAGATTCTGATTTGACATCTTCTGCTCCTACAACTTAAATCCCATCTGAGCAAGGTGAGCGGCAACTTCTTTTTCTTCTTCTGCGAGTTTTTCGGTAAGTTCTGGCAGGGTGTTTTCGTAACGCTCGTAGAGTTCAACAATCCGTTTTGTAAGATGATTTGCAACTGTTACATAAAGGTTCTGGATTCCCTGGTCAATTGTTTTGTACCATTTGCGGTTTACAAGAAGGTCTGTTATTTCTGAGTCGGTAAAAGAGTCGTAGCGTTTGCGGCAGTTTTCGTCCAGCTTCTTTTTGAGATCGGCAATTGTTTTCTTTTGAGATTTTATAGAAGCTTCATAAGCCTTGCACTTTTTAAGGATTTCAGGCTCCTGCGAAAGTTCATCATCTTCTGTGTTTTCTTCTACAAACTCTTCAAATTCGCTTTCTGTCTGATTAAGTTTTTCTTCAGCTTCTTCAATAGCTTTTTGTTCTGCTTCAAAAAAGGCATCAAGAACAATCTGCTTTGGAATAAGGCGGCCTTCCCAACCTATTACTTTTGGTTCCTTTGGCTTCTTTTCTTTTGCGGAATCTTTCTTTGCCTTTTTGCTTTCTTTTGGCTCTTCCTTTATGTCGTCGGTTTCTTTTGCAAGTTTATATCCAAGTTCATCCTGAATGACAAGAAGGACATCATCATTCATCGTTTCGTTCCAGTAAGCAAGAAGTACCTGATAAACATCGTATTTATCGAGCAGTTCTAGCTTTGTGAACTTGGAAAGAATTTCTTCTGAAAGCTTTAGGATGATTTCTTTGTTTGAATCTACCGGCTTTAGGTTTGTAAGAATCGGATTTGCAAAAGTCTTCCATTCTTCAAAGGCCTTGTTTACTTTTTTGTTGTATTCAAGGAATTCTGCGTTTTCTGTGATTGTTTTGTGAACATCATCTTTTTGGATAAGTAGTTTGTAAAAGCCTTTACGCCCGGTATATTCGCCGAAGATTTCTTTTTTGAGATTTGGGAACACGTTCCAGAAGTGAGGAATATTGTCTATATCATCCTGAGGGATTCCGCCGTAAAGATGCGCCTCAATGCTCTGCAAATCTTCTTTTTCGCTTGAATCGATGTAGCGAGGAATGTTCAGATTGTAAGCGTTCTTTTCGATGATTTCTGCAAAAGGAACAAAGCGGCTGAAGCCTGGAACTTCGGTCATTGAATTAAAGGTTGTTACGATTTTGTAAATGTCCTGCTCGCGAAGACGGTTCTTGTCTCCATCTTTGATAAAACCGTGACTGGCATCAATCATAAAAATGCCGGTGCGGCTGGCGGTGTTTTCTTTGTTGAGCACGATTATACAGGCTGGGATTCCAGTTCCATAAAAAAGATTTGCAGGAAGCCCGATTATTCCTTTTATAAGATGACGGTCTATAATATTCTTACGGATTGATTCTTCTGCATTACCACGGAACAAAACTCCATGCGGAAGAATTACGGCTGCTTTACCAGTGTTGTTTTTCATGGATTTGATAATATGTAAAAGCCATGCGTAGTCTCCGTTTTTCTCTGGAGGAAGTTCGTCATAATCATCAAAGCGACCATAAGGCTTTAAGCCGTCCATCCAGTTTTTCATACTGAACGGCGGATTTGCTACGATGTAATCGAACTTTCGGAGCTTGGTGTCATCGTTATCATCTTTATACCAAGGGTCGGAAAAAGTGTTGTCTGAATGAATTTCTCCGGAAGGAATGTTATGAAGGACTACATTCATTTTTGCAAGACCAGCGGTGGAAATATCTTTTTCCTGGCCGTAAATTGCAAGCGGAAATGGAGCTTCATTTGCGGCGCGAATCAAGAGTGAACCAGAACCACAAGCCGGGTCATAGATTGTTGCGTTTTTATCTGTACAATTTGATATGTCGATTACTTTGGCAAGAATGCGGCTTACTTCGGCAGGTGTATAGAACTGTCCCTTGCTTTTTCCGCTGGCGGTTGCAAAGTTTCGCATAAGATATTCGTAAGCGTCACCGATAAGGTCATCATCTTCTGCCTTGTTGTTTTTAAAATCAAGTTCTGGTTTTTGAAAAATGGCAATGAGACCTGTAAGCTTATCCACCATTTCATCGCCCTTGCCGATTTTTGATTCATCGTTAAAGTGAGCGTTGTTTATGATTCCTGTAAGATTGTTTGCTTCTGCAAGTTTTGCAATCAATTTGTCGATTTCTTCGCCTATGTTTTTGTTTCCCTTTAAGGCAACAAGATCTTCAAAACTTGCTCCTTTTGGAATTGCGATTGCACCGTAAGGGTCATCTTTATATTTATCTGAAACATATTTTACAAACAGAAGAGTAAGAATATAGTCTTTATATTGAGAGGCATCCATACCGCCGCGAAGCTTGTCGCAGCTTGCCCAAAGTGAACTGTAGAGTTGTGATTTTTTAACTGCCATTTGGAGAGAATCCTGAATCAAAAAAATATTTCATAAATTATATCATATAAAACCACTCTATAAAATGTATAGAATTTATTTCTTTTCCTTGAATCCCATCCCAAACCCCGCTAAAATAACCGCATGATTACAGATATTTCCATCACAGTTTTACCAAAAGACGAAAAAAATGAGACATTCATTAACAGTCTTATCCGTAAGGAGCTTAAGAAAAAAGACATTCAGCTAAAAGGTCAGCAGAGTTCTTTTGTATTTGAAAAAAAATCAATTGATGCACGGCACGGGCAGGTTAAGCTCCACCTTAAATACAAGGTTTATGTCGGAGAATCTCCTGAGTCCGCAGAAGAAAGTCTTCCCGAATGGAAAAATGCAGACGGATCCAAAAATGTAATAATTGTAGGTTCTGGACCGGCGGGACTTTTTGGCGCTCTTACCCTGCTTGAAAAAGGAATTAAGCCTGTAATCATCGAACGCGGCGAAGAAACCTCTGACCGCAAAAAGTCAATTGCAAAAATAAGCACAAAAGATCTTGTAGATCCAGATTCAAACTACTGCTTTGGAGAAGGCGGTGCCGGAACATTTTCTGACGGTAAGCTTTATACCAGAAGCAACAAGCGTGGTGATATAAGTAAAATCCTTAAAATCTTTGTTCATTTTGGGGCAGACCAAAAAATCCTTACAGACGCACATCCACACATAGGAACAGACCGACTTCCCGGCGTAATAAACGCAATGCGTGAATTCATAAAATCAAAAGGCGGAGAATTCCACTTTAACACAAGATGCACGGGCTTCATCTTAAAGGACGATGTAAACGGCAGAAAGAAAATAACCGGAATCACCGCCGAAAACGTCCATTCCCACGAAAAAAACAAATTCACCGCAGAAGCCGTCATTCTTGCAACCGGACATTCAGCCTCAGATATCTACGAACTTTTGGCCCGTATCTCACCAGAATCCCTTGAAGCAAAAACTTTTGCCGCCGGCGTCCGGGTTGAACATCCCCGAACCGTAATCGATTCAATTCAGTTCCACGGAAAAACAGAAGGAATGGGAGCGGCCGAATACCGGCTTGTTACTCAGGTCAAAGACAGAGGAGTCTATTCATTCTGCATGTGTCCAGGTGGCTTTGTTGTTCCAAGCGCAACTGGTCCGGATGAAATTGTTGTAAACGGAATGAGCGCCGCAGGCCGCAACTCCAAATGGTCGAACGCAGCCATAGTTGTCGAAACACGTCCGGAAGACATCCCGGAAGAATTCATTAAAAAAGCAGAAGACGCCGGATGTCGCGCACTTGCCGGACTTTACTTCCGCACCTATATAGAAAACCAGACTAAACTGCACGGTAACGGTCAGGCAGCCCCTGCTCAGCGCCTTACAGATTATATAGAAGGAAAAGATTCTGTCGATTTTCCGCCGGTAAGCTATACACCTGGAATTGTTCCAAGCAGACTGGACGAATGGCTTCCGCTGCAAATTGTAGAACGCCTTAAACAAGGCTTTCTGGATTTTGACCGCAACATGAAAGGCTTTATTTTGCCTGATGCCGTAATGATTGCAAGCGAAACAAGAACCAGCACTCCGGTAAGAATCCTCAGGAACAAAGAAACGCTTCAGTGCATTTCCATTGCCGGCCTCTATCCTTCTGGAGAAGGAGCCGGTTATTCAGGTGGCATTGTAAGCTCTGCCATGGACGGCGAAAAAGTCTGCCTTGCAGCATCAGAATACATAGGAAAATAAGATGAAGCCAATTGTAATCTGTGCCACACTTTTAATCGAAACTTCACCCCAGGCGCTGCCGCTTGGTGCTGCTTGCATTGCGAGTGCTATTAAGCATGACAGAAACACTGCCAGCATTTTTGACGTTGAACTTATTGCTGTAAGCAAGGAAGAAAAAGATTTTGCAGCCGCAGAAAAAAACGGAAAATCCGCAGAATATATTGCCGGCCGCATCTGTAAAGATCGGGAACCGGCCTTTGTATGCTTCAGCGTGTACGTGTGGAACAGAAAGTATCTTGAAGAAACAGCCCAGATTTTAAAGCAGCGCTTTCCGAACATAAAAATTCTTGCAGGCGGCCCAGAAGTAACAGCCAGCCCAGACAGCTTTACTCATTTTGACTACACGGTTTCCGGAGCCGGAGAACTTGCCATGCCTGAGCTTATCGGGAAACTTTATAAAAATGAGAAGTCAGATTTTCCACAGGGGGTCTACACTTCTTCAATTGAACGAAATATGACTTCTGCAAGATGCAGGGCTTTTCCACCGGAGCTGAACACGCTTTCTTCTCCTTATCTTGACGGAACTCTTGACCCGGCTGAATACGGCGGCGCACTTTGGGAACTAGCCAGAGGATGTCCATTTAAATGCTCATACTGCTATGAATCAAAGGGCGAAAAGAAAATACAGTATTTTCCGATGGAACGAATAGAAAAGGAACTGGAACTTTTCAACAGCAAAAAAATCGCACAAGTTTTCGTACTTGATCCGACATACAACGCAAACAAAAAACGTGCCGCAGAACTTCTTAAATTGATAGAAAAAAAAGCGCCGGGAATGTTCTTCTATTTCGAAGCCCGCGCAGAATTTATTGACAGGGAACTTGCAAAAGCCTTTACAAGAATTCCGTGCGCACTGCAGTTCGGACTTCAAAGTGCCGATCCGGAAATCCTTAAGCTCGTAAACAGAACACTGGATAAAAAACTCTTTACCCGCAACATCGGTTACCTAAACGAAACAGGTGCAATTTTTGGCTTTGACCTGATATACGGGCTTCCAAAAGACACGCTTGAAGGATTCAAGAAAAGCGTTGATTTTGCTCTGAATCTTTACCCTAACAATCTGGAAACATTCTGCCTTTCCGTCCTGCCGGGAACTGACCTTGCAGACAGCGCAGACAGCCTTGGTCTGGAATACGAAAACAAACCGCCGTATCATGTGATCCGTTCAGATTCATTTTCTGAAAAGGACCTTGCGGCCGCAGAATCAATCTCTCATGCATGCAATATCTTCTATAATAATGGCCGTGCTGTTCCATGGTTCAATTCAATTATAAGAGCCCTGCACATGCGCCCCGTAATTTTTCTTGTTGAATTTGCAGAATGGTACAAAAAATTCATTGAGCCAGAAACAAAGAAATCACTTGCCGATTTTGATTTTTCATGCTGCCGCCACGAAGAAATCGAAAAGCTTCAGGTGAGTTTTATCAAAAAAATTTTTACCGACAGACAGAAAAACAATCTGACCGCAACGGCAGAAAGCCTGATTCTTTTTAACGGAGCTCTTTCGCGGGTAGACTCAGACGCAAAGCCCCAGACCGTCCAGCTCAAATTCCATCCCGATGATCTGGCCAGCCCATACTCTGCCGACATTGCCTTCTTTTCCAAAAACTGCCGCCCCTATCCCTGCCGCGTAAACTGCTTCAAGAATAGAAACGGCCAGACAGACTGGAAAGTATTAAAATAACGGAAAACCGCGTAGTTTATTGTTAAAACATACACAAATCAATATAATGAGAAACATAATTTTTATACGAGGATTTTTATGTCTTTAGATTGCGGTATCGTAGGATTGCCAAACGTCGGCAAATCCACAATTTTTTCTGCACTGACCGCTGCTCCTGCAGAAGCAGCAAACTTTCCATTTTGTACAATTGATCCAAACGTTGGTATTGTAGATCTTCCAGATGAACGCCTTGATTTTCTTGCAAGCATTCACAATCCAAAGAAAAAGACACCAGCAAGCGTGAAATTCGTTGATATTGCCGGTCTTATTAAAGGTGCAAGCCAAGGAGAAGGTCTTGGAAACCAGTTTCTTGCAAACATCCGCGAAACAGCATGTATCGCTCATGTAGTACGCTGTTTTGATAACCCGGACATTATGCACGTTCGCGAAGATTCAAAGGTAGAGGCTCCTGTAGATCCTGAAAGCGACATCCTTACAATTAACTTTGAGCTTGCCCAGGCAGATATTCAGACAATCACAAAACGCCAGGAAAAGAATATCAAGCAGGTTCGCGCTCTTGGAAAAGAAGCTGAAAAACAGCTTGCTCCATTCAACAGTGCCGTAGAAAAAATCATGCCCCTTTTGCAGGAAGGAAAATGTGCCCGGCTTGCAGACCTTACAGACGATGAAAAGCTTGCAATCAAAGATATGTTCCTTTTGACAATGAAACCAACTTTGTACGTTGCAAACATTGATGAAGATTCAATTGCCGACGGAACAAACAAGTATGTAGAAATTTTGAAAAAAATTGCAGAAAGCGAAAACAGCGAAGTCGTAGTTATCTGCGGAAAGTTTGAAGCTGACCTTGCAGAAATCACAGATCCTGCTGACCGCAAAGACTTTATGGATTCTGTAGGACTTACAGAAAGCGGTCTTGCTGTTTTGGCAAGAAAAGCATATCACCTTATGGGACTTGCAACATTCTTTACAGGTGGAGCAGATGAATGCCGCGCATGGACAATTCATGCCGGTGACACAGCTCCTAAAGCTGCTGGCGTAATCCACACAGACTTTGAAAAAGGCTTTATCCGTGCTGAAGCATATTCTATTGAAGATTTACGCCAGTACGGAAGCGAACAGAAAATCAAGGAAGCAGGAAAATACCGTCAGGAAGGAAAGGACTACATCGTAAAAGACGGCGATGTATTGTTCTTTAAGTTCAACGTTTAGTTACACGGATTCGGGATTGCCCCGAACCGTGTAACCTTCTATATCAGGACGCTTGTAGCTGTCCAAAAATAAGTTCTTACGGTGGTTGAGCCTGCGGTCCCTGAGCTCTGTCGAAGGGTCGAAACCACCGTATACAGTGTAACTGGTCATTTCGACAAGTCCTTCGACAAGCTCAGGGACCACTCAATGACCGCAGATACAGAACTTTTTGGACAGCCCCATACGCCCGATAAACCAATTTCGTGCCGACACATTCTGTGCGGCACAAATCATAGGGGAAGCAGTTTATTCTCTCTGTAAGTCATTCATATTACAACTTTTCAAAAAAAATTACCACCACTTTGCAGGAAGCGAAAACCACTCTACAATTTGACGGCATAGTCCGGGATTTTGAATTAAATGAATCGTTAAATATCCACAAACCACAGAAACAGCAAATAAACAGGATTTTATCTGGATTACGGCTTTACTGAATCCCATTGAAAATTGAAGAGTAAGTAATACAAGTAAAGAAACAAGACTGAAAATTAAAAAATAACTATTTATAAGCGGTGTTATACAAGCCAATATAACCAAAAGAAGAAGTGAAACACTTTTGCGGCTCCTGTTACAAGAAAGAACAACAGGAAGTTTTATGAGAAAGAAAATACAAATTAGAAAGTATTTTAATAAATTTTGAATGGCAAGAATTTCTTTTGCAAAATTTGATTTAAAGTTATCCACTTCTAAACTCTTAATAAATTCATTTTTAAAATCTTTCTGTTTTTTAATATCATCTGAAACTCTCTCAGAAACTTTATTTATCCATCGATCATCCCATGGATAGTTATCATCAAAAATTTGAAGTTCTTCTTGAAGTCTTTGCTTAAAATTAGAAATGTCAATTTCTGGTACCAATTTATCTTTTACATTTTCATAAAATGGAAGTTTATCAAATTCAGCCTTATTATTGTACATAGATAATAACAATGTTGGCTTTATCCATATCAGCACCGCCAATACAAAAATTAAATCTGCACATAAATCAAAAGTATGTCGAACAAAATGGAGAATTTTTTCCAGGGAGAGGGATTCGTTTTCCGTTTTCGGGTTTCGAGATTGTTCCTTTTCTACATTTTCAGCCTTTTTAGACTCTTCAGCTTTCTTTGCTTTAGCTTCTTCCTTGAAAGCCTGCCGTTCTGCCCTCTTTCGGTCGTTTTCTTCCTTCCATTCCCTAAACTCTTCTGATTTCGCATCAGCAAAATTTTGAACCTTTTCTTTTGTACTTTCCGCTGATTTTTTGAAAACCTGAGCAAGTTTTGTCTTTGTCGCTAAAAAAGCTTCCCCACAAAAATCTTTCAAAAGCAAAAAAGTGAACAACACAGAATAACTTTCGTCGGATTCTTCAAACTGTTTCAAATCGAGGTTAGAAGTAAAATAAGATCGTAAAGCATTTTCAAGCAACTCAAGATTTTTAGGTGAATTTTCAAACTCAAAACAATAGTTTAAGTCAGAAGTTTTAAGAACTAATGAAGTTTTACCTTCCACTGATTTTGTGTAAACTTCAGAAAAATCCGTTGAACTAGAATCTAGGATGCCATTTTTTATGTGTAGGATTTCAGTAATTTCTCCATCAGAACCAGATTCCTTTGTAGACGGATAATTCCAGTAAAGAGCTTTATCTGTAAAAACAAAGCCGAGTTCGCGCAGGCCCAACGAATAAAAATGACCTGCCCAGAAAGCAAGACGAATGTTTTCTTCCGGATTTATGTTATAAATCTTTTTAAATGTACTCTGATTTGATTTAGTGAAACAATTCTGTACATGAAAAGTATTTTTTTTCATATCAATCTCCTGAATAAAACTAAATACAGTATAATCGAAAATCCATGATTTTTAAAATGAAATCTATTTTTATGGTAATATTTATACCTCTAAATTGTTATAAAATCTATGGAATAAAAGCTTTGCAGATCATTTAGACGTAAAATCATCCAAATTTAAGCAGGATTTTTTTTCTAAAATGCATTTTTACACTACAAAAAACGTATATATAATAAGAATGAACAGAATTTTTAGAAAAATATTTAAACTGATTCCCGCATTCTGCTGCACTGGACTTCTTTCTGCAAAGGAAATAAGCATAATCAATTGGAATCTTCAGACTTTTTTTGACGCAAACAAAGACGGTTGCGAATACAAGGAATTTCAGAAATCCGAAAAATGGAATAAAGACGCATATCAGAAAAGATTGGACAGACTATGCACCTTTATGAATCAAAGTAATGCCGACATTTATATTTTTGAGGAGATTGAAAATGCCGGAATTATTTATGATATTTCCAACAGACTGGCAGGTAACACATGGAGTTCCAGAAAATGCTGGCCATACGGAACTTTTTACAAAAACAAAGGAGACTCAATCGGATGTGCTGTCATTTCGCGGGTGAAAATTAAAGAAGTACACGTGCATAATATTGATATTCGCACGGAAAAGACCAGACAACCACCTTTACGAGCTATAATGGAAATAAAATTTGAAGAAGAAAAAAAATCCAGCGCACCACTAACGTTGTTCGTAAACCATTGGAAATCAAAAGCCGGTGGCGACCCCCAAAGCGAAATCTGGCGATTATGGCAGGAAACCGTACTTTCCCGTCTTTTTTCAGAACAAAGAGGCTCTCCGGCTTTAGCTGGTGGCGATTTTAATAAAGACATTAAGGAATTTGTGGTCGACTCTTCAGAAACAAAAACGGCAGATTCAAAGCCAAACATATATCTTCAAGACTTTCTCAGCTCAAGAAAAACAGCAGTTTTCTCACCCTGGTTCTCGGAAAATAATAGTCTGATCTTTCCAGGTTCATATTATTTTAGGGAAACCTGGGAACGAATTGATCACTTTTTCTTGTCGCCAGAAATTTCCATGATAGATTTTACACCAATGACTGACGGAGCTTGGAGTTCGCAGGAAAATTTGATTCCTGTAAGATACAAAATACACACAGGAACAGGATTCTCAGATCATCTTCCGGTTCGTTGCACGATAAGCTTAAAAGAAAACTGACATCCTATTCTTAATGCTATAACATTTTTTTAAGTACAAAAAGGAATTCATTCACATGGATTTCACGATTTCTTAGATTACGGCTCCCGCGAAAAGCGTTATATTTAGATTCCATTGTTGTAATTTCACCGAATTCACTTAAAATAGATTCCATTTCTTCACGCGGAATAAACCCTTCCGAATTAAAAGAGATTATTACATAGCGGGCGCGTATATTTTTTATAAGCTCATGAAAAGTTTCACAGACCTTACGCTTTTTATTATAAGAACTTCTGTTCCAGTTTTTAGGAATTCCGCTTACACGGCTGATCTTTTCTGTATCAGGGCGCTCATAGCCGGCAATAAGATTCAACATAAAATAATTAGAACCATAAGGATGCTGATTATATGGCGGATCCATATAAACCAAATCAAAAACACCGTCAGAAAGCTTTTCATAAAGAGAGACACTGTCCGAAAGCTTGTTCGCTTCTTCCTGGAATATCGAAACGAGACATTCATTTTCACTGAATATAGGAAACGGCAGTTCAATTCTGCTGCAAATTCTTGCAAGGGCATTCTTTCCGTTTCCTCCGAACTGTCCTAATCCCGTCTTTGAATTCTTGTAAAATCCCTTAAAAATACCGGCCGTATTTGCATGAATCGAAGCCTGACTCAAAAGCGGAGCAATAAAAAAGGGCTTTAACTCATAGGGAACGAATTCTTCAATATTGCGCCGCATAAAATCAATATATCGCGCATTATAAGGTGTATAAAAACAACGTTCGCCAGGCTTTACATCATCCTCTAGTTCAGGCGCATACAATTCGCTTATAAAACCAGAATCAGCATCAGAAGCAATATCCGCTTTTGTCTGTTCGATCAATTTATCATAAAGTATCTTCAACTCTTCGATGTTAATTTCAGACTTATTTGAAAGATAGCAGCTGTTTATGATCCGTGAATAATTTTCAAGATCATTCACAGCAAGATATGAAGAATGCTGCTTCAAAAACCTTGCAACAATACCACTACCCGAAAATAAATCCAGACATTCAAGTTTCTGCTTTCCACAGTCTTTTTTTACAAAATTAACGGCTTCGCCTATAAAATTCAGAAGAGCCCTTTTATTCCCTATGTATGTAATCAGCTGGTCTGCAAGATACTCTGAATTTTCTGTCATTATTACTCCGCTATTTCATAACAGTTCTTGCCATTCTGTTTTGCCTTATATGCCGCATTATCCGCAGATTTGAACCACTGCTTGCTATTCCATTCATTTTTGTAAACAGAAATTCCAACACTCATACTCATTACAAGATTCTGATCAGCCGGCAGGTAGTCAAATCCACAGGCATTAAAGTCTTTCATTATTTTTTCTACAGTGGAAACGATTTCCTGGATTTCCTTATTTCTGAAAATGATCACGAATTCATCACCGCCATACCTGAATGCATTGCGGTTCGTTCCAAGAGTTTTTACAATAATTTCTGCAAGAGAAATAAGGACTGCATCACCAGCGGCATGCCCAAGAGAATCATTTATCTTCTTAAAATTATCAAGATCAAGAAATGCTAAAGCCAAAATATCCTTTCCATTATTAGCAATCTTCATCAATTTTTCAACGGTGTCAGCCAGCGCCCGCCTGTTATAAAGCTGTGTAAGAGGTTCAAGCTGCAATTCTTCAGAAAGAGCCCTCTGTTTTTTATAATTATGGTTCATAAATGAAACCTGCGAAGCCTGCGACCTTAAAAGCTCCTTCGAAAGCCTGTATAACATTATTATCATCACTAGATTAACGAAAACAGAAGTCACTCTAAACACAAAATCAAGTTCATTATAAAAAACAAAAATAATTACCCCTGAAATAAAAAAAACAACCAGCGAAGAATAAAACAGACCTTTCAACATTTTTTTATCTGCAATGACTGCGGCAAGAATCATGGGCATGGCAGGCATTACAAGTACGCTGACAAGATATGCATGAAGCATCGAAATGATCGAAATGATCATAAAGAATTCACATATGATAAGACGGCATCCCGTAAGCCAGGAAACCTTTTTTTTAATAATAAGGTGCCTTATATAAACCATCGGAGGAATCTGAATCAAGGCCGGTACAAGGACCTTAAAGATCACTCTTTTAAAAAACATGTCCAGATCTGCATGATACATAAAAAAATATACAGAAATTTCAATTACTAAAGCCGAACAAAAAAGCATATAGCAAAGAAAACTCATTCTTTTTTGCCAGCGGTTGAAATATGTTTTTTTATATTCCTCAAGATCCATATCCCCCTCCATAAAAAGCATGGAGCCAATCCTTACTTTTTTAACGGATTTTATCTTCCGTTTTCAACTTGATTTTAAACTAGATTTCCTTAAATCCAGCATTAATTCCGTTCATGGTTTTATAAAAGTCCGGGAAGGAAACGGCGCAGCACTCTGCGTCTTTTACGATGATTTCCTGTCCTTCTGGGAGGGCAAGTCCCAGGCAGGCAAGACTCATTGCAACCCGGTGATCGTCGTAGCTTTCTACTTCGCCGCCCTTAAGCTTCCATGCCGGATTTACCGAGCCGTCTGCATTCTTTTTGCTGTGGCCGGTTACCTTGAACCAGTCGGCACCTGTTTCGATTGTTGCCCCCAGCTTTTCCAGTTCTTTCTGCATTACTTCAATGCGGTCTGTTTCCTTTTTGCGGCACACACCGATATCTTCGATTACGATTGAACCTTCTGTAAAACATCCTGCAACTGCAAGAGCGCAGATTGCATCCGGGTAGCCTGAAAGATTAACGTGCAGTTCCTTGTTTGGAAGGTGTTCTGCAGAAAGGCGGCTTTTCTTTACGGTAAGTTCCTTTGTTTTTTCGTTGATTTCGATATTGGCGCCTAGTTCCTTAAGGACGTCAATAATTGCCATGTCTCCCTGGCTTCCACTTGTGTCTACATTATCGATGGTAATTTCGCTTTCTGTGATGAGGGCGGCAACAAGAGGAAAGGCAACGGCTTCCCAGTCACTTGGAATAACTTTGTCAAAGGCCTTCATCTGAATCGGGCCATGAACTTTGATATGTTTGTAGTCTTCGCTGATTTCAAGCTTAACGCCCATTTCTTCAAGCCAGAGGCGGGTCATGTTAAGGAAAGGAGTTTCTTTTGGGTCAGTAAGTTCAATATTTGTAGTTCCTTTAAGGCGGCTTGCGGCCATCATGATTCCGCTGATGTACTGGCTGAGGCGGCCGTCTGTAACGATTGTGCTTCCGTCTTTTACAGGCCCCTTGATAATAAGCGGCGGTGCATTCTTTTCTGGGCGTGAAATGTATGCTTCTGCGCCCATCTGTTTTAATGCGTCAACAACATGAAGAACCGGTCTTGTGCGGATTGAAGCGTCCCCGGTAAAAACTGTCCAGCCTTCAAAGGTTGCGGCAACCGGGCTCATAAAATAAAGGAGGGAACCTGAATCCCCTACGTTTACAACGTCGTCAGGAAGGTGTGCGTTTTTTCCGGCACCTTCTACAACCCAGTCCTTTGGATTTGAAATGTCAACTTTTGCACCGAAAAGCGGTACAGCCTTGCTTGAAGAAACGCAGTCTGCGCCCCCAAGAGGATTTCTGATATGTGAAGTTCCTTCTGCAAGAGAAGAAAAAATTAATGCTCTGATTGTATGACTTTTTGAGCCCGGAACCTGAATGTGTCCGCTCAATTTTGCAGCTTTTGCCTGAATTCTCATAATAAAAATATGATAGCAGATTTTGAAAATTGGTTCAATTTCAGGGATTTGCATTAAATGTCGAGTTTTATAGATTTACTATGAAAATTGGCTACCAGTCGCAAAACGATGATGCAAAAACGTGTGCTAGCACACTACACGCTGTTCATGTTAGGGGAACGAGCAAAACTCCGTTTTGCTTGCTAGTTTTTGCTAGCAAAAACTAGTAGTAACGGTGGAATAATCTTAGTTGCACTCAAAATTACAACCGTTACCAGACGGCCATAAACAGAGTGTTTTTAATCATCGCTTCGCTCCTTCGCGCCAATTTTTATGGTGTTGCAATAAAACTCGACATTTAATTAAGTAAGCCAAGTTCTTTCCTGAGTGAAGGTCGTTCGCTTCGCGAACTCACCGAGTTTTCTATCGAAAACTCGCAGTTATGACAGACTGCCCAATTCCTCCCTGAGTGAAGGTCGTTCGCTTCGCGAACTCACCGAGTTTTCTATCGAAAACTCGCAGTTATGACAGACTGCCCAATTCTTCCCACCTAGCATATTTTTTTTCCAACTCGGTGGTCAGGTCGTTGTACTGGCGGTTGATGGATTCGAAGTCTAATTTTTCGCCGGAAGACATTTCGGCTTCAAGGGCGGATTTTTTTTCTTCCAGTTCCAGAATTTCAGTTTCCAAAGCTTCGAATTCTTTCTGCTCTTTCCAGGTTCGTTTGCGGGGTGCACTAGAGCAGGCGTTAAGGGCGGCGTTTGAGCCCTTAGAAGGGGTAGCGGACAAGTCAACTTGTTGGCTTGGGAGCGAGGGGAAGGCTTTCCCCTCCTTTTTTTCTTCACGCTTCTGCTCACGATCGTTCAAAAGCTGCTCCCGTTTCTGCTGGTCGCGCAGTTCGATGTATTCAGAACATTTTCCCACAAAGCCGCTGATATTTCCGTCCTCTTCAAGAATGAACATTGTGTCGGCAACTTTATCCATAAAATAGCGGTCGTGGGAAACTACAAGAAGACAGCCCTGGTACTGCATCAAAAACTGTTCGAGAACATTCATCGTAAAAATGTCAAAGTCGTTGGTGGGCTCGTCCAGAATTAAAAAATTCGGGTTGGTCATCAAAAGGCGGATTAAAAACAGGCGCTTACGTTCGCCTCCGCTCAAAGATGAAAGCGGAGAATGCAAAATTTTTCCTTCAAAGCCAAATTCATTCAAAAACTGGCCGGCAGAAAGAGTTTTTCCGTCATTTTTAGTTACATTTTCGGCTGCTTCTTTTATATAATCCAAAACCGGAAGTGAAAGATCCTTAAAAACCGGATTCTGCATGTAATACCCGAAGAATGTATTTTCGCCCACAACTACGCTGCCGGTATCCGGGGCAAGCTGACCGGTTATTATGTTCAAAAAGGTTGATTTTCCAGAACCGTTGTCTCCGAAGATTCCGATTTTCTGCCCTCTTGTAAATGTGTAGGAAAAATCCGAAATTACAGGAACTGAGGTTCCGCTTTTTGTGTAAGATTTTGAAATTGAATGAAGCTCCAGAACCTTTCCGCCAAGGCGACGGCCCTGAACTTCAAAAGAAAATCCTTTGTCTTCCTTAAACTTTTCGCGATTGATAAGCTGCATATCGCGCTGGATACGGGCCTTTGCCTTTGTTCCCCGGGCACACGGACCACGGCTAAGCCAGTCCCGCTCAAATCGCAAAACACTTTCTATGCGGCGGTCGGTATTGCGCTCAATTTCTGCTTCAATTTCTTTTTTTTCGAGATAGGTTGAATAGTTTCCCTGGTAAAGCTTTATTTTATTCCGTGCAAGCTCAAAAATATTGTTGCAGACAGCGTCCAGAAAATAGCGGTCGTGGGTAACCATGAGTACGGTCCGTTTTGTGTCCCTAAGGTAATTTTGAAGCCAGGTGATTGTTGTTATATCCAGGTGGTTTGTAGGTTCGTCCAAAAGAAGAAGCTTTGTATCTTCAACAAGAACCTGGGCAAGGGCAACTTTTTTTACCATTCCGCCGCTTAAGGTTCCCATTGTTTTATTCAATTCATTGATTCCAAGGGTCGAAAGGATTGAACTTACCTGCGCCTCGTAATTCCATAAATCCTGCTTTTCCATCTGCTCGTTTAACTGCTCATAGCGGCGATGAACTCCATCTCCCGCATTCGGATTTGCAAGCTCTTCGCAGGTTTCAAGAAAGTCCTTTATTATAGAAAGTTTTGGAGAATTGCTTTTAAAAATGTGATCTCTGATTGTATCATCCGGATTAAATGCCGGACTCTGGGGCAAAAATGAAACTCCGGCTTCCTTATTAATAACGACAGTTCCTTCGTCCGGAGCATGAACGCCGGCGATTGTTCCAAGCAAGGTGGATTTTCCGATTCCGTTCCGTCCGATGAGGGCAGCCTTATCCCCTTCGTTCAGCCCAAAGGTAACGCCGGTAAAAAGCATTTCTTCCCGGCCAATTTTTGCAACGTTATTAATAGAAAGAATGTTCATAGCTGTTAGTATATATGGTGGTTTCGACATGCTCAACCACCGCAGCATAATCGCTCAACCACCGGAGAAAGGTATCTCAACCACCGCAATATATTTGCTCAACTACCGGGAAAATGAAAAAAAATAATCCCGAATTTAGACAGATGTCTTCCGTCATATTTTCTCATATAACACATCCTCAGAAGAATAACACAATATATATCCGCAAAGAAAAAGACTTGCATTCCCATTATCATAATATATATAATCAGTACTATAGGTGTTTTGCACAAACGGGCGAATGAGACAAAATGAAAACATTGATCGCATACTTTTCCCGGACCGGCGAAAATTACTTTAACGGCATTGTAAGGGATATAAAAAAAGGAAACACAGAAATCCTTGCTGAACAGCTGCAGAAAATTATCAAAGCAGATATATTCAAGATTGAACCGCTTGTTCCATATTCAGATAATTACAGAGAATGCTGCGAGCAGAGCCATAAAGAAAAAATTGAGCAGAAACGACCGCCGCTAAAATCTGATTTACCGGATACAGCAAATTACGATACCATATTCCTTGGATTTCCATGCTGGTGGGGAACTGTACCAATGGCCGTAGTTACATTTCTGGAAGCAAATAGAATCAACGGAAAGAAAATCATTCCTTTTGTGACACATGAAGGAAGCGGAGTAGAAATCATTCTAAAAGACCTCAAGAAAATCTGCCCGAATTCTGAAATTCACGAACCCTTTGAATGCCTTGGAAGCAACGTGTCTTCTGAAAAAGAAAAAATTCAAGAATGGCTGAACAACAGTCAAAAAAAAGAAGCTTGATTTTTTTTCCTTACAATATCGACTATTTTTGCATGTGCTCATTACGCCATGCATTGGCCCGAACAATAATGTTTTTCTTAAGGCATTCACTATAAAGCCACGGTTCGCAGCTGTGGATGTCTCCTACATTAATAAAATCGCGGTAAGGCTTGTATTCTGATCCGCTGTAGCCGCTTACAACAAGAACATGATGTTCCGGGGAAAGCGTAACTGTAATTGTTCCATTTAAAAGAGCCGGAGTATCGTCTGTACACCAATTCACAGGATTGATTGCAATGCAGGAATCTGAAATAACCGGTATTACATATTTTACATCCTTTACAGTGTTGTAGCAGACTGTAACACCAACATCGTCTTCTTTTTGAGCAGGCTGAATATGAGCGCAACCTGCAAGATCCTTAGCAGTAACCTTATAGCCAAGCACGTAGGCCGCTGCAAGCTGAGCATAAGTCTCATCAGTTATATGCTTTAAAAGTTCTACCGTAGCAAGTCCGCCCTGACTGAATCCCGCAATAATGAGCGGCCTGGATTTATCACGCTGACTTTGAAAAAGATCAAAAGCCGTACACACATCGTCCATAGCAAGACGCGCTCGTTTTTGAATAAGCTTTTCGTTCTGTGTAACCCAACCATCAATAGTTATATGGCGGTAATATGGTGAATAAAAACGGTTTCCCGAAGACATATAAGAAGCTACGCGGGAAATTTCTCTTGCCATTCGTTCACGATGAGCCTGATTCCATACGTCCGCATAGTGACATATTTTTCCATTATCAGAAGTCCAGTCTTCTTCCCACGTAGAAACGACATAGAAAACATCTGCACCTGTGCCATCAGAATCACCATCCTGCGTAAACCACATCTGCTTATCAGTGTAATCTGGAGGAGCAGGAATAAACCCCTTTGCATTATCTTTAAGAGAACAGCTGCATGCCGCAAGCGACAGAAGTGCCGTAAAAAACGCTGCTACAGCAACTTGTAGAAATTTCAAGGATTTAATTTGATTCATTTTATATGCCCTCCGTTTTTAAAAGACTCAATTCCATTTAGATTGGTATTATAACTTATTCGCTGAAACCGTCTCAAGCAAAATTCTGTCTAAAAATACAATTGTCTCCTCTTTTTGTCCTATCATGAAACATTTTTACCGATGTGAAGATTTTCAAATTCTTCATTCTGATTAAAAAAATGAAAATCTATTAAAAGGTATTGTCCGAAACGAGCATGAAGAAATCTCAGGGACGGAACAATTAGACGATGATTTCTCAGACTACGGAAACCAGCGTATTGATGAATATTACCGCATTGTTTACCGGGTTGCTGAAGAAAATGTGAACAAACATGTTTAATTCTACAATGAAGGATTCATTATCACACATAAGCAAAACTTACATCCTCATTCATATATCTTTATTCTTTCTATAAAATTCGGTATTCTATTACCCATGAACGAATTACAACTTAAATACGGATGCAACCCAAACCAGAAACCGGCGCGGGTTTTTATGGAAGACGGAAAGGATTTGCCAATTACAGTTTTGAACGGTAAACCTGGATTTATTAACCTTTTGGACGCTTTTAACGGCTACCAGCTTGTAAAAGAACTTACAGAAGCAACTGGACTTCCAGCTGCAACCAGTTTTAAGCATGTAAGCCCAGCAGGTGCCGCAGTTGGAAAACCATTGAGCGACACTTTGAAAAAGATTTATTTTACAGACAACGTTGAACTTACTCCAATGGCTTGTGCTTATGCCCGTGCCCGCGGAGCTGACCGCATGAGTTCTTTTGGTGACTTTATTGCTTTGAGCGGTGAATGTGACGAAGCGACTGCCCTTCTTATCAAAAAAGAAGTTTCAGACGGAATCGTTGCTCCTTCATACTCAGCAAAAGCCCTTGAAATTCTTAAGGCAAAGAAGAACGGAAACTACTGTGTAATTCAGATTGACCCTAACTACGTTCCAGCTGACCTTGAAAAGAAACAGGTTTTCGGCGTTACTTTTGAACAGGGACACAACTTCCTTAAAATCGACAACTCTTGCCTTTCTAACATCGTAACAAAGAACAAGAATATGAGCGACGAAGACAAGATGAACCTTGTAATTTCCCTCATCGTTCTTAAATACACTCAGTCTAACTCAGTTTGCTACGTTAAAGACGGACAGGCAATCGGTATTGGTGCCGGACAGCAGAGCCGCGTTCACTGTACACGCCTTGCAGGTCAGAAGGCTGACAACTGGTGGTTACGCCAGAGCCCACAGGTTTTGGGACTTCAGTTTGTAGACGGTATCAAACGCGCTGACCGCGACAATACAATCGATGTTTATATCGGTGACGAATACGAAGACGTTCTTGCAGAAGGAAAATGGCAGAAGCTTTTCAAAGTAAAACCGGCTGTTTTCACCCGCGAAGAAAAACGCGCATGGCTGGACAAGAACACAGACGTTGCAATCGGTTCTGATGCCTTCTTCCCGTTCGGAGACAACATCGAACGCGCAAGAAAATCTGGTGTTACAGTTGTAGCTCAGCCAGGCGGAAGCGTACGCGACGACCAGGTAATCGAAACTGCCGACAACTACGGAATGACAATGGCCTTTACAGGAATCAGACTTTTCCATCATTAAAATACACTTGCAAGTTTGCTGCGAGGCAAACTTGAGAGATGGGCTGTACGTCTTTACACTGCAGAATACATTGTAGCCCATCTCGCCATCACTAATCAGTTTTCCGTCAGGAAAACTGACGACTTGGGTAAATCAATTGTATCTTTCAGAATAATTTTTTCCCAAGTCGCCATCATTAATAGAGCTTGCACGGGCACAACGCATTTTCACTTATGAACAACATCGACAGCCCGTGTCGCCATCTCCCGTGTCGCCGTTATTTCAAAATATCTTTTCAAATATTTATAAAAATTTTCAGCCTTAGAATTATCCGTCTTATTTTTTTTATATGTAATCAGAATATCCCTGCTGCAAAGAGGATCTGTAATCGGGAGCAATTTTACCCTTTTATTTTCAACTTTTTCCCAGCTGAATTCTGGCCAGAAGCCAACCCCCATATTTGCTGCAATCATGTTTTTTACAGCAGCAGGACTATCGCTTTCAAAAATAATGTTTGGCTTTATTCCCGCATTGCGGCAGTATTTGTCACAGATTGCACGGAACTGCTTAGCTCCAGAAAGAGAAATAAATTCCTCGTTCTTAATCTCTTCAAGCGATATAGAAGTTTTTCCTTCAAAACGCGGAATATCCGGCACGGCTAAAAAAATATTTTCCGTACAGACAAATACTGAATCATTTTTTATTTCTGGTTCCTGATAGAAAAGCTTTGTCGTTACACAGATGTCGCACAAATCCATCTGCTCGCTCTGATTCAACTGTATGTGAAGGCTGTCATCAATCCGCTGATATTCAATTATTGCCTGAGTCACAAGACTTGAAGCCGCCAGAACATTAAGATGAATCGTAGAATTTTCAAGGTGACTCATAGAATGAAGCTGCTCCGGTAAGTCCAGAATCTCTGTAAGTAAAGGAGAAAGCTTGTCATAAAAATAACGGCCATATTCAGTAAGTACAATATTTCTTCCCTTTGAAGCAAAAAGAGGAACTCCAAGTTCATTTTCCAGTCTGTGAATTGTCTGCGTAAGTGCCGGCTGAACGATATTCAGTTCCTGAGCTGCCCTTGTTATATGCTGCAGCTCGGCAACCTTTAAAAAATATCTTAATTGCGTTAATTCCATACATTTAACCTTATGATTTTAATTTTGATTAATAACTTTATTTATATCTTTTTAATCATAATAATATATTATACACTATCTATACAAGTAAATATACTGTAGCCATAAAAACAAATCGAGGTTAATAAAATGACAGAACTTCTAGAAGCTACAATGCTTGTATGTTTTGGTCTATCGTGGCCAATGAACCTGTTAAAAAACATTAAGGCTCGCTCTGCAAAAAACATGAGCCTTCGCTTTATCTTTTTAATCATCATTGGATATATTGCCGGGATATCCGCAAAAATTATCCGCGGAACCTACAACTATGTTTTTGCAGTTTACGTACTTAACATTCTGATTGTTTCTGCCAACGTAGTCGTTTACTTTATCAATAAAAAATATGACAGACTCGCAAAAATCAACGTTGAACAGAAACCAAGCGCTTTCACTGCAAAGGAGGCAATCTAGTGAAGGATTTTTCAATTATGAATCAGATTTGTAAAAAACAACAGACAGTATTTTTTGGTTCGACAAACCTTTCTATGATGGATCTAAGCGAAATGCTCAGGGAATCTACATCAGCTCATATTTACAACCGCAGTATTGAAGGACTCAAACTAAAGGATGTTGACAGCGTTATCTCAACCTGCGCAGTTGAACTTCAGCCTTCAAAACTTTTTATCAATCTTGGCGAAGAAGACCTCAACAGTCCTGATTTTGACCGCAAATCCTTTATCTTTAAATATGAATGGCTTTTATACCAGTTGCATACACGATGCAAAAACTGCACGCTCTATATAACTTCTGTAATGTCTGATTCTCACGAAGCCGCCCTTGTTAATAAAGACCTTGAAGCGCTCGCCACAGAAACAGGCTGTACCTATGTAAGAATTTCAAGAAATTCTCCATGGGACTTTATTAACTGCGTAAAACACTTTGTCCGCAATTCATCAATTACTTTTGGTGATGCCATGCAATACGCAGGCTGACTTTTTCATAGTTTCTTACCTCCGGACTTCTGATTAATGCAAGACGTTTTTCAGGAGTCCTTTTTTTATGATTTTTCACATAACATAGAATGTTTGTTTGTAAATTTAAAATCGGCTTGTTATAATGTTAAGGAATATTCACGTAAAACTGTGTAACGGCATACTTGATCCGATATTTCTTTGCACATGACGATTAAAATCACCTGGAGGGAAAAATGAAAAGGCTTATTATCATCCTTACAGCCTCAATTGCATTTTCTTTCCATTGCATGGCAGACATTCCTGAACAGAACAAAGGAAATTCTTCCTTACAAAAATCAGAAGCAGCAGAACAGGAAGAAAATCAAACTGAAAACGAAAAAAACACCGAAGATCCTGACAAACAAAGCAAAACAAACATTCTTGATACAATTTTCTACGAGGAAGGTGCTGACACAAGCTATGACGAAGAACCTATCACCTTTTTAGGAATAAATGCACGCTGGCTTTCAGACAGACTGCCTAACCATGCCCTTTCACACCTATTTTCCTTTGATCTTGGCTATACTCTGACCAGCTGGCAGAACAATGGCTGGGGAATCGGTTGTAACTACGAACAGAAAATATGGAGATATTTTTCGTTAAGAGGAACAATTGCAACGCAGACCATGAAAATCGGAAACTCTGACACTTGGAGCACAGGGTACGAAACTGATCTTAATTTTTTCTGCTATCCATTCGGCAAAGGACTTGAATGGCTTTATTTAGGTTGCGGTGCTGGCTCAGACTTTCTTTTTTACACAGGAGAAAAAGCACCGGAAACCGCCTACGATATAATATTCAGCGTAACTCCGGGCATCGGCTGGAAACAGATCTTTTTTAAAAATTTCATGGTAGACACAAGTGTAGGCTACAGATTTATAATCAGCAACACGAATAATTACGAAGACAGCGACGATCTTGTACGCTCAGGAATTCAAGTAGGAATCAGGGTTCATATATTCTGGCGAAAACTTTTAAAATCTTTTATTGATAACCGTATTCTAAAAAAATCTTCATAATGATATATTAAGAAAAAAATTACGGAAACGGCAACGCCGAATCTTAATTGGAGGCTGCAAATGGCAGTAAAAGTATTTATTGATGGAAAAGAAGGGACAACCGGCTTAAAGATTTTTGAACGTTTTGCAAATAGAAGCGACCTTGAAATCCTTCAAATTGATGAAGAGAAACGCAAGGATCCTGTAGAAAAAGCAAAAATGATAAATGCTTCTGACTATACATTCCTCTGTCTGCCGGATGCAGCCGCCATAGAAAGTGCAGAACTATGCACAAATCCGAACACAGTGATTATCGACGCTTCAACTGCTCACCGAACAAATCCTGCCTGGGCATACGGATTCCCAGAACTTTCTACAGAATTCCGACGCAAGATTGAAACTTCAAAAAGAATTGCCGTTCCAGGCTGCTATGCAAGCGGATTTATTTCACTTGGTTATCCGCTGGTTCAGTCAGGAATTCTTCCAAAAGACTACCCTGTTGTAATTCATGCTGTAAGCGGATATTCCGGAGCCGGAAAAAAAGCAATCGCACAGTACGAAGATCCTGCCAGAAACCCCGAACTGGATTCTCCAAGACTTTACGCACTTACACAGAGCCACAAGCATCTTCCAGAAATGAAAAAAATTACAGGACTTGATTACGAACCAGTTTTCAATCCTTATGTCTGTGACTACTTTCAGGGCATGACGGTTTCTGTTGGCCTGCATTCAAGACTTTTAGGCAAAAAAGTAACTGCAAAAGATGTCTGGGAAATGATGAGTGAACACTATAAGGACAGCCGCTTTGTAAAAGTTGCCGGATTCATGGGAGAAGGAACACTTACAGAACAGTTTATTCCGGCAAATACACTCGCAGGAACGAACAACATGCAGATTTTTGTATACGGAAACGACGACAGAATCATGCTTACAAGCCGCTTTGACAACCTTGGAAAAGGTGCCAGCGGTGCAGCAGTACAGTGCCTTAACATAAGCATGGGAATTGACGAAGGTACAAGCCTGTAAGTCCCGTAAACTGTAAAAAATACGAACCAAAGATTAAAGCACAGCCTGAAGAAACTGCCTTAAGCGAGGGCTCTTCGGGCTGTCAAAAATTTCAGCAGGGGTTCCTTCTTCTTCGATAATCCCGTCAGAAACAAAAAGAACCCTGTTTGCAACTTCACGTGCAAATCCCATTTCGTGGGTAACAACAACCATTGTCATTCCTTCATCAGCAAGATCTTTCATAAGCTGGAGGACTTCTCCGACCATTTCCGGGTCAAGAGCGCTGGTTGGTTCGTCAAAAAGAATTACATCCGGCTTCATTGCAAGGGAACGCACGATTGCTATGCGCTGCTTCTGCCCTCCGCTAAGCGAATTCGGATATGCATTAGCCTTATCTTCCAACCCGATTCTTTTAAGAAGATACATTGCATATTCTTCTGCTGTGGCCTTATCCTGAAGCTTCAGGGTAAGCGGCGCAAGAGTAATGTTCTGCAGAACCGTAAGATGAGGAAAAAGATTAAAATGCTGGAACACCATGTTCATCTTCCGGCGGATTTTATTGATATCACAATTTTTATCAGTAATATTCTGTCCTTCAAAAATGATCGACCCGCTATCCGGAGTTTCAAGCCGGTTCAAACAGCGCAGAAAAGTAGATTTCCCGGAGCCGCTTGGTCCGATGACTACAACCTTGTCACCCTTTTCTATTCTTGTAGAAAGACCTTTTAGGACGTTCATTTCTCCAAAAGAAATTTTAAGATCATTTACTTCTATCACTTCTTGCCATCCTTTTTTCACAGAATGCGAATAGTTTTGTAAGTCCCACCGTAAGACATAGATAAACTACGGCACATGATAAAAGAGGAATCCACGCATTATATGTTGAATTGCGGATATTATCACATGCCTTCTGAAGGTCAACAACGGCAATAAAGCTTGCAACAGAAGTTTCCTTTATGAGTGCAATAAATTCACTTGTATAAGTCGGAAGTACAGTTCTTACAGCCTGCGGAAGAATAATTTTAACCATTGTCTGCGACCACGAAAGTCCTAGAGAACGGCCGGCTTCCATCTGACCTTTGTCTACCCCCTGAATTCCAGCCCTGAAAATTTCCGTACAATACGCCCCGGAATTTATTCCGAATGCTATTATTGCAACAGCAACCGCATTCTGCATTCCTAATGGCGCAAAAACAACAAAGTAAAAAATCATAAGCTGTGTTGCCATTGGAATTCCGCGGATTATTGTTGTATAGACTTCTGCAACAGCATGAAGCCTTTTATCCTTAGAAATTTTGAAGAGCGCAAAAATACATCCGAGCACGGAACCTATGAGAATTGCGCAGAAAGCAATAAGAAGCGTTATTCCAAGACCTCTTGGAATAAGCATCCAGCGCCCGTGATTTATCATCACATCATAAAAACTTTGAAACATTAAAACCTCAGTTTGAAGATAAATTATAAATCTTCAATAGAAACAATCTTTACGTCTCCGTCCAAAGGCATGTAGGCATCAATTAATTTCTGATATGTTCCATCTGCCTTGATTTTTTCTATAGTCTTGTTGATTGAATTCAAAAGCTCTGTATTTCCTTTTTTTACAGCGATTGCATATTCATCTGTATAGAAATCATCTTCAACAAGTTTAAGTTCTACATTACGACGTACAATTTCCTGAGCAGGCAGTTCATCAATAATGATCGCTTCGATTGCTCCGTTCTTAAGTGCAAGAGCGGCGTCAATTCCTGTTTTGAACGATTTTACATTAAGGCCTTCAATTTCTTCTGTAGCAAAAAGTTCACCTGTAGTTCCGGCCTGAACTCCGACAACTTTTCCTTTAAGATCATTTACCGAAATAACTTTATTATCATCAGCCCTTACAATAATCGTCTGCTTTGAAAGATAATATGGTTCTGAGAAATCTACATTCTTGCGGCGTTCTTCTGTCGCAGTCATTCCGGCAGCAATAAAATCAATTGAACCAGACTGGAGTGCAGCAATAAGACCATCGAAATTCATGTCTACAACTTTAAGTTTTTTGCCGTAGTCGCGGGAAATAAGCTGACTTACAGTAACGTCGAATCCTACAACTTCTGTACCGAGTGTGTATTCAAACGGTGGAAATGCAGCATTTGTTCCCATCTTGATTACATCATTTGATTTTGAGCAGGAGAAACTGAACAGGGCAGCCAGCGCAATAACAGTCATTATAATTTTTTTCATATCTTTACCTCTGAAAGTGCGTTTCAAGGATGAGTAAAATTACGAAGGGGGTCAGCAGGAAAACCTTGAATGCACAAATTTTGTTCTATAATATCACTTAGTTCAAATCTCTACAATCAGCAAAAAAATTAGCTTGCACTCGAAAAAAAATAGCTCCCAGTCGGAAAAATACTTTCAAAACCGCCCGCTAGCGGGCTACATGCTGTTGTGCCCCCGGAACTATATACGTTGCCGCTCACGCGGCAGCACAACAGAATGTTTTTGAAAGCATTTTTCCTCCTTCGCGCTATTTTTTTTCAGTGTACAATTGATTTTTCAAATAATTAATTTTTTTTTCATGTTACTATTGACAGTAACAAAAACAGAATGTATATTTATATTAAGATGTTACTATTAGTAGTAACAAAATAAACCACAGAAACAGCCGGAGGCACTTATGCTGTACGAAATTCTTCCTGGAGATAAATTCACACCTTTTTCACTTGCAAAAAAATTCGGAGCAAAAGCAATTCTTGAATCTGCTAACTTTTCTTCCGGTAAGGACCGGTATTCTATGATTATGCTGGATGAAGCTTTCAGGGTAATTCAGGATGACGAAGGGACTGCCCTTGTTATAAACGGAGAACGCCATCCAATCTACAATATGAACGGCGGAGACATTCTTGACGTGCTTACAGAAATCGCTGCTGAAAATCCGGCTGAAGAAGGATTTGACCTGCCTCTTCCAGCTGCCGGCATGGGGTACCTCAGCTACGAATTCTGTGCAAAATGCGACACAATCCACCTTGCTGCACAGGAAGACCAGCTTGGCATTCCGGAAAGTGCATTCATCATAGGACATACATTCATCATCTTTGACCATTTCTGTGACAAAATCTACATCTGTGCACAGAACTACAAGGAACACCAGATTAACCTTGAAGAAGCAATTGAAGGAATCAAAAAACGCCTGTCTGACCTGGATTTTTCTTACCTTGCAGAAACAGATACTAACTACGAATCAGAGGTACTTACTGACGAAGAGCAGAGCAAGGCGGAATACTGCGAAAAAGTAGAAGCCCTTAAAAAGCATATTTTTGACGGAAATATTGTACAGGCTGTTCCAAGCCGCCGTCTTCAGATTAGGAACAAAGTGCCGGCAATAGAGATCTACAGACGCTTGCGATCTGTAAATCCGTCTCCGTACATGTTCTACCTTGATTTTTCTACATTCCAGCTTACCGGTGCATCACCAGAAAGCCTTGTTCGCGTAAGGGACGGCGAAGCCATGATTCATCCTATTGCCGGAACACGCCGCCGCGGAAAAAATCCTGTAGAAGATGCGGAACTTATGAATGAGCTCAAAAACGATCCAAAAGAACAGGCTGAACACCTTATGCTAGTAGACCTTGCACGAAATGACCTTGGACGCGTATGTCAATCAGGAAGCGTTACAGTAACAAGATACATGTTTACAGAACTTTACAGTCACGTAATTCATCTTGTTTCAGAAGTTATCGGTAAACTTAAGGCAGAAACACCTGCAATCAAGATTTTAAGGGCTGCATTCCCAGCTGGAACTGTAAGCGGTGCACCTAAAATCAGCGCAATTGAAATCATCTCAGGGCTTGAAAAATACAAGAGAAACTTTTATGCCGGTGCCGTAGGCTACATCGGAAACAGGAACAACCTTGACTTCTGTATTGCAATCCGCTGTGCACTCAAAAAAGATGACATCTGGACGCTTCAGGCAGGCGGCGGAATTGTTCACGCTTCAAATGCAGAACGCGAATATACAGAGACCTGCGAAAAACTCGGAGCAATGCGCGCCGTAATCGAAAACAACAGAAAATAAATCAGCTTAAGGGATAAAGGAGCCGGACCATGATTTTAATTATAGATAACTACGATTCATTTACATACAACGTATACCAGTCGATTACAAAACTTACTCAGGAAGAAGTAAAGGTAATCAGAAGCAAGGAAACTACAATCAAGGAACTTGAAGATCTTAATCCTTCAAGACTTATCATTTCTCCAGGCCCAGGACGTCCGGAAAACGCAGGAGTTTCTGTAGAAGCCATCCGTCATTTTGCAGGAAAAATTCCTATCCTTGGAATCTGTCTTGGTCACCAGGCTATCGGCTATGCGTTCGGCGCAAAAATTGTCGGTGCAAAATTCATTAAGCACGGAATTGCAGAAGAAATCAACCTTGACGGCAAGGGCATGTTCCGCCTTATGGGAAAGAAAGAAACATTTACGCGCTACCATTCGCTTGTAATTGACGAATCTACACTCCCAGAAGAATTTGAAGTTACGGCACGCGCAGAAGACGGAGACATCATGGGAATCCGCCACAAGACTCTTCCTATCGAAGGCGTTCAGTTCCACCCGGAATCAATTGCAACGCCAAAAACAAAGGAATTCTTTACTGCATTCCTTAACTACAGGCTTGAACCGTTCCCTGCTTCTAAAGTTCTTGCAGATTTAATTGACGGAAAAAGCATGAGCCGCGAAACAGCAGAAATGTTCATGAGCGACCTTACAGAAGGTTGCATGGACGAACGAATGACAGCCGCAATCCTTACTTCACTTGCAGCAAAAAAAGCCTCCCCGGAAGAAATGGCCGGCTGTGCAGGAATCCTTATTGCAAAGCGCACTCCGCTTCCTCTTGATACAACAGAACTTACAGATATCGTAGGAACAGGCGGAGACAGCAAAGGCTCTTTCAACATCAGCTCGATGAGCGCACTCTGCGCCGCAGCATGCGGACTTGCCGTTGCAAAACACGGAAACCGCGCTGTTTCATCAAAATCCGGAGCCGCAGACTTCTACGAAGCATTGGGAATTAAAATTGATAATCCGCCTGCAAAAACAGCAGAAGTAATCAAGAAAACAAATTTCGGATTCCTTTTTGCACCGGTTTACCACAGCGCAATGCGTTTTGCAGGACCTGTACGCAAAGCACTCGGTGTAAAAACAATCATGAACCTTATCGGACCTCTTTCTAATCCGGCCGGAGCAAAATATCAGATGCTCGGCGTATATTCAGAAGAACTTCTTGAACCTGTTGCACGCGCTTCTAAAATGCTTGGCTCAAAACGCGTAATGGTAGTTGTTTCTGAAGATGGATTTGATGAAATTTCTCCTGTTGTCCCTACAAAAGTTTTTGAAATTAACGAAAAAGGCGAAGAAAAATGCTATACTATTAATCCGGCTGACTACGGACTTACAGGCTGTAAAGACGAAGACCTTTCTGGCGGAACAGGTGCAGAAAACGCTGCCCTTGCCATGGATATTCTAGCCGGAAAAGGACGCCGCACAATCAAGGCTGCCGTTGCACTTAACGGAGGAGCAGCACTTTACATTGGAGGAAAAGCTTCTTCAATTAAAGAAGGTTGTGTAAAAATCATAAAGGCTATAGATTCAGGAGCAGTAACAGAACTGCTTAACAAAGTAAAGGAAGCAAGCAATGCCTGAAACTAAAAAAGACATACTTACAGAGATATGTGAAAAGCGCCGCGCAGACATGGAAGCAAAGGGACTGACTTTTGGTCACGCAATTCCAGAAATCCGCGAACGACCTGTAGTTCCTTTTCTTGCAGAGCCGGGTACAATTCTGGAAATAAAGCGCTCATCTCCTTCAAAAGGAATGATTGCTCCAGACCTTAAGGCAGATAAAACTGCAAAAAGTTACATTAAGGCTGGAACAAAGGCAATAAGCTGCCTTACAGAAGAACGCTATTTTAACGGCTCGCTTGAAGACCTTATTAAAACCTGTAAAACTGCCGGAAAAAAATGTGCAGTTTTAAGAAAAGATTTTCTTCTGGAACCGGACGAAATTGAAATTTCCTATAAGTGCGGCTGTGATGCAGTTCTTTTGATTGCAAGAATCCTTGAAGAAAACAAACTTTTTGCAATGGCTGAAAAGGCATTTGCAATGGACTTAACTGTTCTTCTGGAACTCAGGGAAGACAGCGACATAGAAAAAGCGTGCAAAGTTCTTGAAATTGCAGAAAAGCTTCATAAGAGCAATAAAATTATTCTTGGAATCAATTCGCGCGATCTTGCAACCTTTAAAATTGACCTTTTGATTCCGTTAAAACTTAAGGAACGCATTTCAAACTTCTTTGAAAGCAAAAACCTTAAAGTTCCTGCGCCGCGAATCATTTCTGAATCAGGCGTTTCTACCCCGGAATCTGCAAAATTCGTTGGAAGCGTAGGATTCCATGGCGTTTTGATTGGAGAAGCTGCTGCAAGAAATCCTAAGAAAGCAAAGGAACTTGTAAAGGCATTTAAAACTGGAGCCGCAAAGGATTTTCCTGCAAACTTCTACGCTTTCTGGAAAAAACTTGCCGCTTTAATTGAACAGAACGGCCCTTCAAAACCGCTCGTAAAAATCTGCGGACTTACACAAAAAGAAGATGCAATAAAAGCGGCCGAACTAGGAGCTTCTATTCTGGGATTTATTTTTGCAGAAAAATCTCCAAGAACAAACAGCCCGGACGACGCAGACAAAATCTGCGAAATCAGAAAACAGTTGAAAAAGCTTTATTCAGAAGGATCAATTCCTGTAATGCCTCTTTTAGTGGGCGTAATAGTTGATCCTTCGTCCGAATGTGGACTTACAGCATACGAAATGTTCTATCAAGGAATTTTAGACGGAATTCAGTTCCACAGCTGCGGAGAATACGCCCAGACTTTTGCAGGATACCCTGTTGTTCCGGTTTCAGAAGAAGCAGATCTTGCCGTCCTGGATGATTTTTTTGCATCAGGATTTCCGAGAGTTTTAATAGATGCAAAAAATATTTCAGAAAGCAATGCACAGGGAGATATACGCTACGGCGGAACAGGAAAATGCATTCCTGAAAGAATTGTAGAAAAAGCATCCAGAAAGAAGATTCTATGGCTTAGCGGCGGAATTTCGCTTGAAAACGCAGCCCCTCTTATCAAATCATTCTCCCCAGAATTGATAGATGTAAACAGCAGCTTGGAAATTTCTGCAGGAAAAAAAGATCATGAAAAAATGCAGAAATTATTCAAAATAATAAACGAAAATTCAAAATAGGAAAAAAAATTATGACAGAATCAGACAATGGATTTTTTGGTAGATTTGGCGGACGCTATGTAGCAGAAATTCTAAGACGACCGATAGAAGAACTTGAAGAAGCATTCAATAAATGTATGAATGATCCGTCATTCTTGAAAGAACTAGAAGAGATCCGTGCCGACTTTATAGGCCGTCCTACCCCGCTTTATCATGCAAAGCGCCTTTCTGACCAGCTTGGCGGTGCACAGATTTTTATTAAGCTTGAAGGACTTGCAAATACAGGAGCACATAAAATCAACAATGCTATTGGTCAGGCTCTTGTAGCAAAAAGAATGGGCAAAACACGCATTATTGCAGAAACAGGAGCCGGCCAGCACGGTGTAGCAACAGCAGCCGCATGTGCAAAACTAGGACTTAAATGCCGCATTTATATGGGCGAAGTAGATGTAAGACGACAGCAGCCTAATGTTGCTACAATGGAAATGTACGGAGCCGAAGTTGTTGCCGTAACTTCGGGTTCTAGAATCCTTAAGGACGCAATTAATGACGCAATGCGCGATTGGGCAACTAATTTTAAGGACACACACTATCTTATCGGTTCTGCCCTTGGCCCTTCACCGTTCCCAGACATGGTACGCACATTCCAGTCTGTAATCGGACGTGAAGTTCAGCAGCAGATGGCAGAAAAAGGCCGTAAAATAGATGCAATGGTAGCCTGCGTAGGCGGCGGTTCAAACGCAATCGGCTTCTTTGAACCGTTTATTAACGGCACGGAACCAAAACTCTACGGTGCAGAAGCCGGCGGAATCGGTCCTGGAAAGGGGAACAACGCAAGCCGCATGGTTGGCAACGACGCTGTAGACGGAATCATGCAGGGATACAAAACACGCTTCCTTCTTGATGAAGACGGCCAGGCCGGCGTAACACGTTCAATTTCTGCCGGACTTGACTATGTTGGAATTGGTCCTCAGCTTGCATTCCTTGGCGAAACCGGAAGAATCAGCTTTGATGCAATCCGCGATGACGAAGCTCTTCAGGCTGTTTCTATCTTTGCAAAAACAGAAGGAATTCTGTTTGCAATGGAAAGTGCTCATGCAGGAGCCCTTGCACTAAAGCTTGCTCCAAAAATGAACAAAGACCAGAACATTGTTGTAAATATGTCTGGCCGCGGCGACAAGGACATCTTTATTACCTGTCCTGTTTTCCGACCGGAAGAATGGAAGCAGTTCCTAAAAGCAGAACTGGAACGGCTTGAAGCAGGAAAAGACATTCATTTTGCGGATTCCATGAAAAATTCAGACAAATAGAGTTTTCATGAGACATACAAAAACAAACGAGGAAATTATGAACAATAAATTATTAATGGCGCATCAGGTAGCCGGATATCCAGATAACGAAACAGCTCTAACGGCTGCAGAAGCTCTTATCGCTGGGGGAACAGGCATTCTTGAAGTTCAGCTTGCATTCAGTGATCCAAGCGCAGACGGACCGGCGATTCAGACAGCATGTTCTTCCGTCCTTGCAAAAGGCTATACCGTAAAAGACGGACTTAACTATATTGCAGAAATCAAAAAACGCCATCCTGAAATTCCAGTATTCATCATGACATACGGAAGCCTTGTATACCGTCCGGGTGTAGAAAACTTTGTAAAGCAGGCACACGATGCAGGAGTTTCCGGCCTTATTGTTCCAGATCTTCCTTTTGACTGTGACGAAGGTCTTACAGAAGCATGCAAAAAATACGGAATGCATAATATTCCAGTTGCAGCGCCTTCCATGACAGAAGAAAGACTCCACAAAATGGCAACAGCTGGATTCAAATACATTTACACTGCGCTTAGAGCCGGAATTACAGGTTCAAGAACAATAATCACAGATGAAATGCTAAAGTTCATAGACAAAGCGGCAGAAGGAGGTTCAACAATCCTTGGCGGATTTGGAATCTCTACAGGTGAACAATCTGCTCTTCTTGCCCCTCATGTTACTGGAGTAATCGCTGGTTCTGTATTTGTAAATCTTATAACAAACAACTACGATCCTGCAAATACAGAAGAAAGCCGCAGAAAAATCTTTGAAGCCGTAAAAACAAAGGCAGAAGAACTTACTGCACCATTAAAATGACCTAACCTTAATGCTCTAATGAACAAAGATGATTCAAATGCCGGAAAACAAACAGCAGCACCGATGTTTTGATTATTCCGGCATTTGAATTATAAAATTTTCTTGAATTAGTAAAATTCTGTGTTAAAATCCTTGAAAAGGACTTAGTATGGCAGAAAAGAAAAGAATTCTCCTGGCAGTTTCAGACTTCATTGCATCAAAGTTTCTTGAACCACCGTTTTTAAATGACTTCGATCCTGTTTTCTGCCTTTCAGCACAAGAAATAATCCAGCAGATAGACTTAGGTATAATTCCCTCTGTTATAATTATTGAAGATCATTCAGTTCTGGACGTAACAAAAGATTTTCTTGAAAAAATTGAACTGCACGCAACAATGCAGGCAGCACTCAGTTTTGACTTATTTGCAAAAATTCCGACTGCTATTTTTCTTAAAGACTACTCAACAAAAGCCGAAGTCTCTCTGCTTCAGAACGGGGCATCAGATGTAATAAACTCGAACGCTGATATAAACATTATTTATTACAGATTAAAAAGACTTTCAGAAAGCTTTACACACGAAGTGCATCAGCTTACAAAGCTTAATAATCAGCATAAAAATGCAATAACACGTCTTTCTCAGGTAAGCAGCAAGACCGGAATATATAACAAGAATACTTTTATACTAAAAACACAAGAAATGCTCGCCGAGAAAAAAGACAAAACATTTACATTCATCCAATTTGACATAGACAGGTTCAAAGTTTTTAATGAACTTTTTGGATTCGCCGAAGGAGATAAAATTCTTCTGAACCTTGGAGAATATTTTATAACTTCAAAAAAGCCTGATACGATCTACGGTCATATCTATGCCGACCACTTTATCATTTGTGCACCAAAAGAATCTGTGATTCCAGAAGAGTTCGTAAAGAAAATTACTGATTTTACCAACAGACTTTTTCCTCAATTTGATTTTATCATCCGTCTTGGTCTATACGATATTTTCAATGACGGTAAAGTAGATATTTCGCTTGCATGTGATAGAACCCAGCTGGCACTTCATTCCATAAAGACAGATTTCACTGCACGATTTGCATATTTTAATGCAGAAATGATCGAAGACCTTAAGCATGAGCAGGAGCTCATAACAGACATGGTCATCGGAATTAAAAAAAATGAATTCAAAATCTATATGCAACCACAATATGATTACACAACAGATTCTATGAGCGGAGCAGAAGCCCTAGTACGCTGGCAGCATCCTGTAAAAGGACTTATTTCACCAAGTGTGTTTATTCCAATTTTTGAACGCAACGGTTTTATAACCCAGCTTGATCAATATATATGGGAGAAAACCTGTTCTTATATACGTAAATGGATTGATGAGGGTCTGAATCCTGTACCAATCTCTGTAAATATTTCCAGAAGAGACATTTACAATCAAGATCTTACAAAAGTTTTTTCACGCCTTCTAAAAAAATATAATCTGAAACCTGAATATCTGCGTCTTGAAATAACGGAATCAGCGTACATGGACAATCCTGCCCAACTTATCAACGTCGTTCAGGATTTACGCAAACTGGGATTCTGCCTTGAGATGGACGATTTTGGAAGCGGATATTCTTCTTTAAACACACTAAAAGATGTTCCGGTAGATGTACTTAAGCTGGACATGCAATTCATTATTGATGCCACAGAAAATATAGGACGCGGAAACTGCTCCGAATCAAGTGCGCGAAGCGGCAGTATATTAAGTTCAGTTGTAAGAATGGCAAACTGGCTTAACCTTCCTATAATTGCAGAGGGTATAGAATCTAAAGAACAGGCTGAGTATCTAAAAAGCCTTGGCTGTTTTTTTATGCAAGGATACTATTTTGCAAAACCTATGCCGGCAGACGACTTTAAAAAACTGCTTCAGGAACTTCCAGAATTCCAGAATATCGAAGCGACCCAGGCAAACATAAAAAACAAAATTAACTTTTTGGATTCCAACTCCCAGCAAAATCTTTTGTTCAACAGTTTTGTAGGCGGAGCAGCAATAATTGAATGGACAGGCGACAAAATCGAAGTAATCCGCATGAACGACCAATATCTGAAAGAAGCCGGTACCACACGCGAAGATTATAAACCTTACCAGAAGGATCTGCTTTTATGGGTAGAAAAAAAAAGCCGACTTTCACTTATTTCAACGCTGGCCGAAGCTGTCCGTTCAAAAAAAATGGAATCCTGCGAAATCGAATGCCTGCCTTTATACGACAATAAAAATACTTCATGGTTTAAAGTACGCGTACTTCATATTGCAAATACCGCCACAAGCGATATTTTCTATATTTCAATAGAAAATATAGACCTTAGAATGCACCTACTTGAATTAAACACAACTTTATCAGAACAACTTGCAACAATAATGGAAAATGTTCCGTGCGGAATTCTATTAATCGAATATACTGGTAAAAAATTTACAGTGAACTATGCAAATGAAACAGCTTCAAAAATCTGCGGCTATGAACAAAGTGAATTCCGTGTAAAAATGAAAGAAGACCTGTTCAAACTGTTCATAAAACCAGAACAGAAAAATTTCCGGCTCTACATGAAAGACTTAATTATTGCAAAAGTTCCGTTTTTTTCTGCAAAGACAAAAATTCTCTGTAAGAACAAAACAGAAAGAAATATACAGTTTTCCGGCAATATAATGGAACAAAGCAATGGTTCAAAATTAATCTGTGCAGTTTTTATCGATATAGAAAATACAGAGCAGCTATATGCTTCAAAATATACGTCATTTCTTCTTTCGATTTTTAACGAAGCCTACGAAATTGACCTTTCGAAACATAAATATACAACATTAAAGACTATTAAATCAGAAAAAAAGAATTCACCTGAAAGATTTGAGAATGAGGAATCCCCTTTCATAGACCAATGCATTTATCCAGAAGATCTGAATAAGCTTAGACGCTTTATGAGCATGGATCATCTTAAAAATATTAACGGGGATCTTTCTATTTGCGATTACCGCGTAAAAATAGACGACAGACCTCTAGAATACAGAAGATGCCTTATTTTTCCAAACGGAAACAATAAGGTAATGTGCTGCTGCCTGAACATCACAGACAAGGTTTTCAACGAATCTAAAAATCCGGCTGGCAACTAAATTCCATAAGCTCACCAGTCTGGGGATGTTTAAAACTCAAGAACGAAGAATGAAGCAAAAGTCTTTCTCCCGGCATACAAGAACCGTAAAGAGTATCTCCAACAATAGGCACCCCGAATCCATGGCTATCAGCAGCGGCAAGACGCAGCTGATGAGTACGCCCGGTATGCGGAATAAATTTTATACGAGTAACACAGCGTTTAGATCCATCCGGAGCTGTATAACTTTCTTCCCCAATTCTGTGCCATTCTGTAACGGCATTTTTTCCATGCACTGCATCCCAAATCTGATGCGGACGGTTTTCAATATCAACACGGAAAAATAATTCCATCTGACCATCCGGTGCAAAATTTTCAGGAAGCTTACCGTCAACCACTGCTATATATTCCTTTTTAACTTCACGATTTTCAAACTGACGGTTCATATTGCGATGCGCATCTTCCGTAAATGCAAGAACCAGAAGCCCGCTTGTTTCCATATCAAGCCTGTGAACAGAAGGCTGTAAAATTGCTTCCGGGAAAAGACGCCGAAATCTGTTTACTACGCAATCCTGTTTTTCAGGTCCTCGCCCCGGCACACTCAGAAGCCCGCTCTGCTTATTCACCACAATAATACTATCATCCCGATACAGAATATTAAGTCCTAGAATTTCAGGCAGAATCAGCGCACACCGCTCATCACACGGCCCATAAGTCTTTCCGCAGATTCTATAACCAGAATCCCTACCATAAAACATTTCGGTCATACTAAGCGGCCTAAGACAATGTTTGTACGCATAATCAAGAAGTTTTGGAGCACAGCAGTCTCCCGTCCCGGTAGGCGGAAACTTTTTTCCGCATATAGCACTAAGCTTTTTTAAAGAACCGTCCGCGCAATGAAATTCATACAGACTGTAAAATGCATTCAGCGATTCGTTGCAAAGTGCCTGTCTTTTTTCAACAAGACGTTTTTCTTCTTCCGACTGCTGATTGAATTTCCCGTCACTGCGCTTTCTGCATTCTTTCAGCGATTTTATGATATCTGTAAGCTCATGAATTTCCCTGTCATTTTTTTTAAGGGCAAGATTTACAGCCTGCTGAGAAACAATCGGCTCAACGAAAATCCCTTCGTTTTCAGGAAGAACAAGCCTGCGTGTAATACCAGACACAGTTTTTAGAAAAACTTTTGCACCATCCGGAGCAAGGCACACAAGGACCCCAAGCATAATTCCGTGCCCGTCCCTCTCAGATGGAGTAAGTCCAGATTCTTCAATTTTTACTGCGCCGGAATCCAGCATGGCAATAAGCCTGCGGCATTCTTTTGCAGCTTCCTGTTCCGGAAACGGTGCAAACATTTGTACAGCCTAAAGACCACGGATTTCTACAGAACCGTCTTCTTTTGCAATGAACGCAGCCGGTTTATTTTTTGTAAAGAAACCTGTTTCAACAACTCCAGTTATAGAATTTATTTTATCTTCAAAAGCCACTGGATCAACCGGCTGCTTCCACAAACAGTCAACAATCTGATTGCCGTTGTCTGTAATTACAGGACCGCATTTTCTTACACCTTCTCTCAGTACAACTTCTGCACCAAAAGATTCCAACATTTTTTTTACAGGAATAAATGCTTCTGCAATTATTTCTACCGGAAGAGCAAATTTTGTTCCCAAAGAATGAACAGCTTTTGAAGAATCCGCAACGATCACGAATTTTTTTGCATTATAGGCTACGATTTTTTCCCTTAAAAGAGCAGCTCCACCGCCCTTTATACAATTGCAGTCATCATCGATCTCATCAGCACCGTCTATAGCAAGATCAAGCTCTCCGCCAATAGCCCTGTCCTTGAATGAATATACTGGAACACCCCAGTCAGCACATGCATTTTCAGTCTGAAAAGAAGTAACAACAGCCTTGATGTCCTTTAACGTTCCGTCTGCAATATATTCAGAAAGACGCTTTACAGCCGGCAACGCTGTTGAACCGGTTCCCAAACCGATTTTCATTCCGCTAAAGATCAATCCTTTCTGGACTAAAGTTTCAATTGCAGTCCTTGCTGCCAACACTTTCTGCTCACTCTGGCTTAAGTTCGTCATCGTAACCGACTCCTGTAAAATATTTAAATTGTCTGTACCCCTGATACTTCAACATTGAATAACCGTTTCTGACTTTGCAACCTGCCTGTTTTGCAACTTTCATGACAGGCGTAACCTGAGGATCATAAACTATATCATACAAATATTCGTGTCCCTTAAAATTATAAAACCAGATAGGATTATTCTCTTTATTAGGAGCATCCTCGCTATTCATTCCGACCTTTGTTGTCTGAATAATTATATCCGAATATCTGTCTAGTAGACTAGCATTTTCAGGCTCCAGAACCGCATATTCGAAACCAAACTGTTCAGCAAGAGCCTTTGCATGACTTTCAGTTCTATTAAACACGCACGCTTTTCCACCCATTTCTTTTACCGTATAGGCAATAGCTTTTGCAGCACCTCCGGCACCTATTATGGCAACCTTTCTTCTTCGGAGCTTTCTGTCGCCGATAAATTCAGAAAGAGCTTCATAAAAACCAGAAGCATCTGTATTATGCCCTACCCACTGACTGAAATCCTTAACTACGGTATTGCAAGCTCCGATTTCTCCAACTTCCGTATCAACTTCATCAGCAAGTTCCATTGCATCGTGTTTGTATGGAACTGTAACTGCCATTCCCTTGATTCCAAGTTCGTTCGCAAAAGCAAAGCTTTCTGCCATGGATGTTGAACAAAGAGGAATGAATACATTGTTCAGATTATGCTCTCTATATCCTTCATTATGAATAAGAGGACTTGAAGTAACCTTAAGAGGATAACCGGTGACGGCAAAAACCCTTGTATTTTCATCAAGATTTCTGAAATTGTACATTTCATTCAATGTTATTGGATCAATATGACCGATCGACTGCAAATTACCATTGGTTTCTATTGGCGATGAATAAGTAAGGAATGAACCAAGCTTATATGCAAGAATACGGCTTGGGACACCTAGATTTCCCATTGCCAAAAGAATATGATCAAAGTCCATACATGATCCAGATTCTCTGAAAAGCCGTGTCACGTCGCTCAAAGTCTTAGGCATAAAAGCGATTTTTGGAATTTCAAACGGAGTCTTTCTCATTGAAAGGCATTTTTTTCTGAGATTTACAACCGGTCCGTCAAATTTATGACAAGAACGGATAATTTTTACGCCGAAGGCCTGAGTACTATCAAGCAGGCCCGGAACATGGTAATCCTCTTCAAAATCTACGTAAGCAAAATTCTTCAAAGGATTCTGATCTGCAAAGGCAAGGGCACGACCAAACAAAGCAGTCCTTGAAAATTCACCGCTGTTAAACAAACCACCGTCTTCTACCCTTCTTATTGTAAGGATACATGGAATATTTACCATAGAAGGAAATTTACGTACATGCAGCTGCTCTGATTCATCAAGATGATCTACACGCAGTTCCGCAACATCTATATGGGAAGCATATTTTTTTATGTATTCCGCATCTTCCTGCAATGTCTTTCCCGTAAGGGTAAGACAGATCTTAGGCTTTACCATAAATTCCTCCGCAGAATCTAGTGAACAATAACTTTTTTCTGTTCTTTATCTACAACGTACAAGGTCAAAGTCGTTTCAGAAGGAACTGCATAAGGCAATGTTAATGAACCGCCGGTATGCATGAAGCTTACTAGAGTATACGTATTACCCTCAGAAGTCGTTGCATCCAGTCTCATAGGAACCGGATACGGATAAGAAGCCAACGAAGCAGAGAAAATACCATACACATTATCTTCGTAAACCCCATTAGGGAAAGCCATTTCAAGAGCCATGCGTGAATAATTTGGAATGTATTCTTCGTCAAATTCCTGCTGAGAAACTACAGTTCCAGCCTTTTCTGTCTTATCTGCTATATGGGACGTAAAATCAAATACAATGCGGCTTCTAGCAATAGTCTGCAGCATGTCATTTACAGATGTCCCAAGAAGACGTGGCACACGAGTATTCTCAAATGTCGGTCCGCGGCTTACAACAAGATTCAAAGTAACTGCATCAGAAATCTTTGTTCCTTCCGGAGGATCCTGTTCAAGAATTGTTCCGGCTGCCGAAAGATCCGGTTTGTAAGCAGGTTCGCTAAGAACTATCAAAGGATTTGCTGAACCGGCAAACAGAGTCTGAAGATTCATCTTAAGTTCATCAAAGTTCTGACCTATATAATTTTCAACATGATCAACGATTACACCGCGGCTTACAACCAGAGAAACACGGCTGTAGCCCTTTACTATGGAACCGGCAGAAGGCGACTGATCAAGAATAGTTCCTTTGTCACCCGGTACTTCTGAATAGCGAAGAGTTATCTTTGGATAAAGTTCCTTTTTCTGCATTTCAAGGAGAGCCTCTGTAAGTTCTTTTCCTTTTACCTCAGGAACCATAACCTCTTCCGGCCCCTTTAAATTCAAGAAGAATACAACAAGCGCAAAGAAAACCATAACAAAAATGGCTGCAATCACCGTTACAACGAACGTCTTTCCGTTTGCCTGCAATGACTCAAAATATGAAACTAAGGAAACTCTGGATAATCTGAAATTTTTTATCCTTTTTCCTGAATCTTTTGCTTTTTCAACAATATTTCTTATATCCATAGTGACTCATAGTAGCATTTTAAATCAATATTTACAATAAACAATGCATAACTATGAAATACAAACAGTCGTAAAAATCAGAAAGAAAATTTCGTACCAATAAAATCTTTTGCGCCATTCATAAAAGACTTGTAGTCCATGGCATTTTTTCCCTGCCGCTGAAGCTTTGTAATGCCGTAAAATCCCCTTCCACAACGGACTAGAATTCCTTTCTGCTTTGAAAAAAACGTCACCGTACCAGGTTCTGCATTCGGATCGCCGCCCAGGGAAACTCCCTCTTCATCAGCAAGAGATATTCCAGCCATGATTTTTAGAGGAGTTCCATTTTCAACTGTCCATGCATTAGGATCAGGATAATAGGCCCGCACAGCGCAATCAATTTCTGCAGAAGATTTTGACCAATCAAGCTTTGCATCTTCCTTAGAAATCATTCCTGTATAGCTTGCTTCTCCCGTCTGAGGAATCCCCTCTGCAATATTACCGCTTAAACTTATATCCTTAAGGATTGGACAGAAAAGTTCTGCTCCTCTAACAGCAGCATCATTCAAAAGACTTTCTGCTGTTTCCATGCCGTTCAATAAAACCTTTTCAGATACCAATATGTTTCCTTCATCCATAGCACGGCTTACCTTCTGAATCGTAAAGGCAGTTTCTTTATCCCCATTTAAAATTGCAGCATTTACCGGCGTACATCCACGATATTTCGGAAGTGCAGACGGATGAAGGTTTATACCGCCAAACTTGAACAATTCCATAAATTTAGGACCGAAAATATGACCGTAAGCAAAGCACACCAATATATCAGGCTTTACGGCGGCAACAGCTTCTCTTGCAGCCGAATCAAGATGTTCAGGGGTAAACACTGGAATTCCGTACTTTTCAGCAGTATCCTGAACTTCAGTCGGTACAAGAGTCTTGTGTCTTCCTCGGGCACTCGGAGGATTTGTAAGAACCCCGGCAATTTCAAATCCGTTCTGACCAGCTCTTTCGATAAGGATTTCCAAAGTCCTTGCAGAAGCCAAAGGACTTCCGGCATACAAAACTCGTACCATATTCACTCCTATAAAAAGATAAAACCGTTCAGTTTTAATCAAACTGAATGCCGGGTCTAATTTTTATAATTTAATTTGATGTTTTTTCAAACTTATCTGACTGCCAAACTCGGAATCAGAGAGCTCAAACCTTATTTATTCTTGGCAGCTTTCTTTGCAGCAATTTTTTTTGCTTTTGCTTCTTTTTCTGCGCGTTTTTTCAAAAGTTTTTCGGCGCGTTTCTTGAACTGCTCAACAGTCTGCTTTGCAAAATCTGGGTCACCGCGATCAATAAAAAGATGTCCGTCCAAGTGATCGTTTTCGTGCTGAATTATGCGTGCAAGAAGTCCTTCGGCCTCAAGAGTAAAAGGCCTTCCTTTTTCATTAAATGCCTGAACCGTAACTTTTGCCGGTCTCTGGATACTTTCATAAACACCAGGGACACTCAAACATCCTTCTTCATAATCACAAAGCTCTGCACTTGTAGAAATAATCTGAGGATTTATAAATACACGGCGTACGTCATCATCAGAAATAACGACGAAAAGTCTCTTGCTGATTCCAGCCTGCGGTCCTGCAAGCCCAACTCCGTCAGCTTCAATCATAGTATCGAACATTTCTTCAATAAATGCCCTCAATTCATCATTTATTTCTTCCGGCGCAACAGGATCTGCAACCTGCCTTAAAATTTCTTCACCCAGTTTAGTAATTCGCATAAATATTCCTTAATCGATTATGTATTAAATCTGTTTTTTTGTCAGAGCAAAAAATCCTAAAATTAAGCTAAATTAAAATAAAACGATCTAAAAATTCTCATCAGCTAAATCCATTGCAGGATGAGCCCGCAGCGGATTAAATCAGAATGACGGTCTTGAAAGCTGCCTTTTACAATCTTATTCTGGCAGCTCTAGCATGTGCAGCAAGACCTTCTGCATCGCCCAATGAACCCGCAGCATTTGCGCTGTTCTTCATTCCTTCTGAACCAGCCTTTGCCCGCAATGTCGTAACAGTCTTAAGAAAAACACGCACGCTCAAACCGCCCGTATAACGAGCTGCACCGCTTGTCGGCAGTGTATGATTAAGACCCGCTGCATAATCACCAAATACTTCTGCTGCATAATGACCGATAAACAGAGAACCATAATTTCTTACAATTGACTGAACCTTATCACGGGCTGCACCTTCTTCCATTGCAAGTTCAAGGTGCTCAGGGGCCTTACGGTTTGCAAAATCAGCAGCCTGTTCAATTGAATCAACAATAATGATTCGACCGCAATTATCAATGCTCTGACGGGCTGTTGCAGCGGTTTCCAAAGTTTCCAACTGCTTCTCTATTTCTTCACTTACTTTTTCTGCGAGTGAACGGCTTGTAGTTGCCATCACAGGCTGAGCAACTATATCATGTTCTGCCTGAGCAAGAAGATCTGCGGCAACCCAGGCAGGATTTGCACTTTCATCTGCAATAATGAATACTTCTGTAGGTCCTGCAACCATATCGATTCCGACCTGACCATAAACCTGCTTTTTTGCAGCGGCAACGAACTTATTACCAGGACCAACAATTACATCAACCGCAGGAACTGTTTCTGTTCCGTAAGCCATTGCAGCAACAGCCTGAGAACCGCCACAGGCATAGCATTTTTTTACACCGCAAATATAAGCGGCAGCCATAATACCTTCATCAGCATAAGGTTTTCCACCAACAAAAGGTTTTCCAGGCACTCCTGACCCCTGCTTTTCTGCGGCAGCCTTGTCATCAGGATGTACTCGAGGAGGAGTGCAAAGAATTATTTCATCAACTCCAGCAGCTTCTGCAGGTGTAACAGTCATAACGACCGTAGAAACTAGCGGAAAGCGTCCTGCAGGTACGTAAACACCAGCCCGGTCCACAGGAATTGTTTTCTGTCCTGTATACATGCCAGGTACAAGTTCAATCTCAAAATCATCAAAAGAATCTTTTTGCCTGAGCGCAAATTTCAAAGCCAGATCATGTGAATAGCATATTGCATGGTATGTCTCAGGATGTTCAGCCTTAAGTCTTTCTGCAGCCGCCTTAAGTTCTTCTTCCGGAATCAGAAGTGCTGCAGGAGCACTGACATCAAATTTTTCTCCGTACTTCCTAAGGGCAGAATCTCCGTTTTTTACAACGTCGGCAATAACAGACTGAACAGTTTCATTCGTTTCTCCGAATGTTCGTCCAGAAAACCAATCATCACTAATTTCGTTTGCATTCACAATTTTGATCATAATACTTAAGATACTACAGTTTTTTTTCCGTTCCTACAATAAAGCAGAGAAACCAATTTTGTAAACCAATGAAAAAAAACGTCTCACTCACCGCGATACCAGAATAAGATCCCTGGCCTGCAGCCAAAAGAAAGTGTCTGTACCAGAAAAACTCTATAATCTTCCTCTCTGAAAATTCCCTGACGTAAAACAGATTTTGATTCATTTGACGGTATCGGAATTTTTCATTATTTTTAAATCAAAAAAAGGAGATTTGCGAATGGCAGAACCATGCATTGAAGGGACTTTGGAATTTGACGAATCAGAAGGAAAATTCGTAATTGCAAACGAAGAGAAAAATACAATCATTAAAAATCTGGAATTCGGCGACACTTTTGAAGTTCAAGTTGAAGGAAAATGGGTGGAAACAGCCCTTGAAATCGGCAGCAACGATAAAGGCGAAATGATTTTCAAACTACGCGGCACACCTTACAAAGAATTTATCACTGGAATTGCAGCTCGCTAATTGAACTTTTTTCACTACAAGAAATCTGCCAGGTGGTTGAGCCTGCGGTCACTGAGCCCTGTCGAAGTGTCGAAACCACCATACATAGTATGACAGGTCATTTCGACTGGTTCAATGACCTCAAACACAGAACTTTTCAGGCAGACTTTTCCTATATCAAGTGTTTCTCTTTATAACAGAGGTCTAACTCGTTATACACATCCTGCCAGCTCACGCCTTCTTTATACATGAGTTGCTCATCTGAATGCAAGCAGAGACACAGAATTCAGATGAGTAACATAGAAGCCCTTCTTCAGAAGTTCTTCCTACTTCTCTTTATGCCGACGGTCTAACTCGTCGTAAACATCCTGCCAGTTTACGCCTTCCTTGTACATCAATACCGATACGAAATACAGCAAATCCGCAGCTTCCCAGATTACTTCATCTTTGCCGTCAGCTTCGCAGATTTCTTCGGCTTCTTCTTCTACTTTTTCGCGAACGCGTTTTCCGTCAAGAGTTGCAGTATAGGAACCC